>ERZ827108.30-NODE-30-length-224553-cov-6.008837_pt1 | contig 224553 bp, 184 predicted proteins | sample MGYA00519921_ERZ827108 | MGnify/ENA primary metagenome ERZ827108 (study PRJEB31778, sample SAMEA3449258) | human gut metagenome | biome: human gut; feature: human-associated habitat; material: faeces | place: United Kingdom | collected 2010/2012 ... | reverse complement strand
ACCGGGGGATGCTCTGCGGTTCGGTCGGATATGCTTCGGAAAACCGGAATACGGGAAAAGGGAACGCTATGCGCTTTCGTAAATGACTATGCGGGAACGTATTATTTGATAGATTCGACAAAAACGGACCGATCTGTCCGAAACTTTTGTCCGGCGCTTTTGCCGAATCTGTCAAATAATCTGGATATAAGACAAAATACCGCTGAAAGCTTTCGAGAAAAAAAAAATCGCCTTCCCGCTGCTTTGCGAGGCGAACGGAATACTCGAAGCGATAGAATTGTGTAAATAATCTTGATTATCGACCGATCGCTCGGATTTTATCTTGAAACTGCTGCTCGACTTGCCGTTTTAAATGCAGCATCTGGGGATTGAAATGCCAGAAGTCTTCGACTTTCCGGCGGTTGAAGTTGGAGTCCGCGATTCCTCGCTTCACCTTGTCGAGCCACTCTTCGAAGCTTTTGGTCTGATAGTGGTTTATCTGGGCGATCTCGTTCGAGAACTCGCTGAAGGCTCCGGGAACGTGCCGGTGCTTTTCGTCTACCGCGTAATAGTCATCGCTGTATAAGGCGTAATGCGGCGAAACGACAATGCCGACTCCTGCGGGTTGGACAATGCTTTTCACATGACGGTTCGCCGGAAAATCATAGGGTAGCGGTTCCGTATAATTCTGCATGACCGGTCCTTCGGGTTTTTCGATATGGCCGTTGGCCGTATAGATCACCCAGTTCAGACAGACTCCCGCATATTCGTCATAATCGGCCAGAAAAGCGTGGATGTCCCAGTGCTTTTTCAGCACGATAAACTCGTCTATATCGATGTATGCGATCCAGTCGGCCCGGTCGTGCATACTGAAAAGGCAATGAGAATAGGCTTTTACCTGCGGGGTATTGGTTATCGGACAGTCGATAACCTCCACGACTCCTTTCCGGACATACGCTTCGAGGGTTTGTTTGGCAGGAATCACGCTGTTGTTATCATAGAGAACGAAATGCTCGACTCCGATGCCGAGGTGATGTTCTACCCATTCGACCAAATAGGGCGTTTCGTCTTTCAGGATAGCGCAGATGATAATATGGTATTTCATTTTGATATGGTATGATTTCTTACACCTTAAAGATAACTATGAAATATTACAGCACAAAGGATTAAAGGTTCAAAATAATAATGGCGGAAGAATTTTCTTCCGCCATTCGACAGTTTTCCTGCGCTTGCTTTTATTCCGTCTGCTGTTCTTTCCGCCCGACGTCGAAACTCACGGTCAGCTCGGTCTGCTGTCCGAAATTGTCCCGGACGATGAACCGTACCTCGGCGTTTTTGTCCGACAGGCTGCGATACCACAGGGTAAACACCTGCCGCATCGGATCGCTCCGGTCGATCCCGCCCATATCGTCCAGCGCATGGAGCTCGCGGTTTACCAGCAGCGCCCCCTCGTCGTCCGCCACTTCGCCTTTGCCTTTCATCTGGATGTACCCGATGTAATACTCCGCATCGTGGAAATCCCCCTCCCTTGTCAGCGTCAGGCGGATCTCCACGTTTTCCCCTTGGGCGATCTCTTCGGGCAGATGCCACGAGGTCAGTCGGAAGGGATAAGCCTGCTTCACGTCGATTTTATCGTTGCAGGCCCAAAGCGCCAGCGCGGTCAGCAAGACCGTACAGCCGGCCGCTATCGTCTTTACCATAACGGTTTCCATTTTTTTCGTTTCTAATGAATCATAATCCTCAGCCCCGCGCCCAGCAGCGTATGGAAGCGGGTGACGGACGATCCGCCCGTTACCCGCTCTCTTAGCGTCAGCAACAGCGCCACCCGGTCGCACAGATACGCTTCGCCTCTCAGGACGATCTCCCCGCCGTAGACGAAACCGTTTCCGCTGACCAACGTAGCCCCGTCATAGAGCCGCTTTTCGTCCCGGTTGACCCTTTCGTACCCCAACACCCCGGAGAGCCCCGCCGTTACCAGAAAATTGTCCCGGCGGTCACGCGCAACGGGAACGAAGTATCCCGCCCCGGCCGTAAACTGCTCTTTGGGCAGCATCGCTTCCCGGTACGGGTAGTCCTTTCTCAGATACCCGGCTCCGAACTCCCAGTAACGGGTTTTCCGGACATAGCGGACTACCGACAGGTCCGCATGAAAGCTCCACGTTCCGTATTTGTCGCGCAGCAGGAAACCGCCGCAAGCGCCCCCGCCGAGCTGAACGCCCGTCTGTCCGGGCAGACACCGCTGTGCGGAAAGTTCGGCCGCCGGCCCCAGCAGTCCCGCTGCGGCCAGCAGAATAAAAATTCTCCTTCGCATCGCCTATTCGATTTTCAGTTCATCCATCTCGCGCGCTCCGACCAGACGGCCGTTTTCGATTTCGAAATGCTGGTGACGTCCGCCGCCCCGCTCGTAAACCTCCATGACCAGCACCTTATCGTCCGGAATCGTAAACTTGCGGAACACGAATACGTTCCTTACCATAGCCTCCGCATCCACGCGCGTGATCTCGTCGAATACCCGTACCGGGTTCACGAAGGTCTCCTGCACGGCCGTCCGGCGTGCCGTTTTCCGGTCGCAGACCTTAAAGCGTATGTAGTCGATGTCGAAAGCCACCTTCGAACGGTTCCGCATCAGCACGTGCAGATAGAACAGATCGCCGTGCACGTAGACTCCGCGCAGCAGTACCTCCATTCCGAAACGCTTGCTGCCGACGCTTCGGATGTCCCGAGCGTTCCGCCTGAGAATCGTGTACATGATCCGGTTGACCGTAAGGGGCGTCTCCCCGGCGAGTTCGTCGAGACGTATGTACGTCTGCCGGTTCGCAAAATCCGAGTAGGGATCTTTGTGCAGCCAGTCCTCCATCTCGATGTTGAGCCGGGAAGGATTTTCGGAATAGACTGCCGTGAAAGAGTAGAAGCATCCGTCGGCCGTGATGACCGAAAAGTTCGTCTCTCCCTCGAAGCCCTGTTTTGCGGCTTTGACGCGCACGACGTTCCGCGCCCCGTCCGCCTTGTCCGCGATCAGGTCGAGACTCCCCAGATCGACATAGACCGCCTCCGAGGGGAAAAGGATGTGGAGCGTTTTGCTGAAAGCGACCTCTACCCGGCAGGGCTCCACGACCTGCCGCTGTGAAAACGTGCGGACGGTATCCTGTGCCCGTACTTCCGTACAGAAGAGGAGCGCCAGCGCCGCTGCAAACGATAGATGTTTCATAATATCGATTCGGTTTACTGTTCGGAAATCAGAAGAACGCCGTACCCGGCTTTGACCGATACCTTCGCTTCCCGCATCTTCGAGGCGAGGTACTGCGATCCGCCGCTCATTACGCCGCGCACGACGTCCATCGCGACCTGCTGTCCCGCGCTGCGGGCGAAGGATATGCTCGTGCCCAGACCGGCCCCGATACTGGCGGCTCCCTCCTTGAGCGCCGTGCGTTCCGCCGTATTGGGAATATAGAGCCCGGCCTGTCCGTCCGTATCGTAGGCCGTAAGAGCGACCGGAATGATGCAGCCTCCGTATTCGATCGAGGTGACGACGACCGACAGGCGCTGCCCGTCGATCCTTCCTACAGCATAAAGCACCGTGTTTTCCGGCACTTCCGTTTCGCCGGCCATCAGGGGTTCGAGCAGCCGCAGTTTCAGCCGCGTATTCCCGTTTACGGTCTGGTCCTCGGCGATGCAGGCCCGAATGGCGTTCGCAGGCAAGGCGTCCGAAGCGCCTACCGGGGTGTGGAATCCGGAATTACGCGGCGGGGTGTTCTCTGCGGCGGCTGCGGAATCCTCCGAAGGACGGGCCAGCGTCGATACGATCCGACTCGGGGGACGCCGCACTTTCGTGACCGGAACCCGATCGCCTTTTGCTACCGGCATTTCCGTCCGCGCCTTTTCGGGCGTCTCGAAATACTTCGTGGCCAAAGCGTACTGCCTTTCGACCAGTTCCATCGGATCGGGGCGGGCAAGGCTCTCGGCGGCCTCTTTCGCGGCCAACTCTCCGCGCAGCCGTTCGAGCTCCCGCTCCAGCTCTTCGGTACGCGGCGCCGGAGCCGGATCGCTGTAAAACGATTCGATCTGCCGGGCCATCTCCCGATGGGCGTCCTGCGAACGGTCGATACCGCCCGCAGGCAGCGACGTCGTTATCCGTAACGCGCTGTCCGGTTCAGGAAGCGATACCGCCTCTCCGAGAGACTGTATCTTATTCCCGGCGAGCGCCTCGGCTTCCACCTTTTCGGCGGCTTTCTGCCGGCTGGCTTCGATCCGCTGCACCTTCCCGTCCGGAATCGTCGTATTGATCCCGCCCGTGCCGGGTTCCTCCCCGGCGTCCGTGTCTCCGAAGATCAGGTACATGAAAGCGCAAAAGGGAATGAGCATCAGCAGGGCGGCCACGGCGGTTCTCTTTTGCGCCTGCCGCTGCGGGTCGGTGCGCTTTCGCTCTTTGTTTTCCGTCCCGGCCGTCTGCGTGCGGCTCTCGGGACGTTCTTCCGTTTTCTCGTTCATCATTCGATATTTTCAAAGGTTATCTTATCGTTTCGATTGCCGTGCCCATAGAAGGAGTCCCGGCCTCCGGCTCCGTTCCGCCCAAGAGCATGAACAGGCAGAGTCCGGCCAATACGAGTATCATCGCTGCGGCTGCGGCCATACGCTGCCGGGGCGAAAGCTCTCCGAGCAGGGAGGCGCACTTTCCTATGGCATGATCCCGAAGCGCACGCGGCACTTTCATCCATTCTTTAGCGGTCATAGGTGCGGAGGTCTTTGTTTTCGACGACCGTCAGGTTTCCGATCAGGAATCCCTGCGGATTGGCGTCCGAACGCACGGCGTCGATCAGCGTACAAGTAGTTACGAGCGACCGTTCGGTAACGGTGCTCTCGCGCACGATCTTCTGCGTGGCATAGGCGCGGGCCCGGTAGGGATACGCGTTCATGTCGCACACTACGCTGTCTACCTGCGTGGTCTGGAGAATGCCTCCCGCGATCAGGCGGTTGAAATAGCCTTTCTCCATCAGTACCTTGTAGTAGCTCATCGCGCTGCGGTCGGCCATCAGCAGGGCGCGGTTGACGTTGCCTTCGATCGCCGACTTTTCGGGACCGTAAGTAAAGAAGAGCTCGTGAAAGCGGCGCACATGCTCGCGGGCTTCGACGGGCCGGTTTTGCCGGAGATCCTGCGAAAGGGCCAGCATCAGGCTCTTGCCCTGATCCAGCACGTAGATCTTCTCGCGCTGAGCCTCGGCATAGCGGTACGACATCCATACGGCGCACAGGGTCACGGCCGCGCACAGCGCGAGGAAGACCAGCGTGAACAGGCGGATCTGCCGGAACCCGGTTTCGATGTTTTTCAGACTTTTGAATTCCATAAATTTAAGATTTTCGGGAGGCGGCGGACGGGGGTTTGGCCGTCATGGATTTCCACAGATGAGCCGTCTTGCCCCATGCGTATCCGGCGGTTCCCGTAACGAGGTTCTTGGCTTTCATGCCGGCGGCGTTGAGTTTGCGGTTGTAGGCTCCGAAGCCGGAAGCCTGTACGACCCATCCCGCCACCGAAGGAATGGTGAAGTAGCCGATGATCCCTACGACCATGAACAGAATGTAGATCGAGTTGTTGGAGTCCACGAAATAGAAAGGATCGACGAGCATACGGTCCATATCCTGTTGCAGCGAAAGCGTCTGGATACGGGCCAGCACCGCGCCGAAAATATCGGCGACGGGCAGCCAGAGATATACGCTGACGTACTTGGCGAACCAGTGCACCAGGGAGTCCCGGAAGCCGTCGAAGACCGATACGGCGAACACCAGCGGTCCGAGAATCGAAAGCACGATCAGGTAGAACGTCCGGATAATATCGACGATGACCGACGCGATCTCGAACAGTTGTTCGAGCAGCCAGCGGAATGCGCTTACGCATAGCGAGCGCAGGCTGAAAGAGGCGCGTTCTTCGTACATATTCTCCATCGCGTTCAGGTCTTCGGGAGACCATCCCAGTTCTCCGATCTGCCGGTCGAACTCCTCGTCGGAGACGTAATAGGCCGTAGAGGGATTTCGCGCGAGGCTTTCCCGTTCCAGATCGTCCTTTTGCCGCTGGTATCGCCGCATGTCGAGCGTGCGGTCGGTCAGCAACTGGTGCGCTCCCGTCACGACGGGGCTGAGTATTCCGTTCAGTCCGCCCAGCACGAGCGGCTGAAAGAGCATGATGCACAGCCCCAGCGCGAAGGGCCTCAGCAGCGGAAAAAGGTCGATGGCTTCGCCCCGGGCCATCGACTGCCAGACGCGGTAGGAGATGTAGAGCAGAGCGCCGAGTCCGGCGATCGCCGAGGCGATGCGGGTCATGTGGCCGCACAGGGGCATCATGTCGTCGTAGAGCATCCGCAGCAGGGCGTGCATGTTGTCGGGAATCGAAAGCGGTAAAAGCATATCCGTTCGTTATCAAGCGTTCTTACCAATACTTTTCTCCTTCGCTGCCTCCGTAAAGGGCCATGATACGCTCCGTATTATCCTTTTTGCGCGAGCGCAGCAGGGATACCGAGATGTTTTTGCGCGTATAGTAGGCCGTAAGACTCCGGCAGCGCAGCAGCCCGGCATGAACCCGTTCGATGACGTCGAGGCGGTCCTTGTCGGTCATACTCATCTCCGTAGGATTGATAATCTCCTTCAGATCCTGCAAGGCATGGGTGCTCTCCTGCAACAGCCGGGTGTATCCGTAGGCGATCGCCGAAAGTTCCTTCTGCGAAAAGTTATCGTCGGAGAGCATCCGCCGGTAGCCGTCCATGTAGATGTCCGAGATCTCACCGACCAGCAGAACGCACTGCTGTGCCTTGCGGGCGTTTTTGACCAGGTTGCTGACGCTTTTGAGCTTGTCGTAGTATTGCTTGCCCTGTTGGTAAATGCGGGCGGTCTCCTCGAAGTTCTTAATCATCGTGGCCGCCGTAGAGGAGGTCTCGACCATCTCGTTGGTCGAGTTGATGATGCTCTGCACCAGATTGGACGGGTCGAATACGGTCCATTGGGCGCTCGCCTTCGTGCCGCACAGTAGAACGAAAAGGCAGAGGAGCACGCGTTCGGTTCTCTTTTTCATTGTCGTTATCCGTTTTGTCGTTTGAATGTGCCGTATCCCTCGATCTGCATCCGGTCTTCGTCCCGGTCGAGCAGCAGGGCGCTTTCACGAAAGTCGTCTAAGAAGAGGTTTCCTTCGGCGTCCTGCATGATTTCGATACTTCGCGTACGCCGATGTCCATTGAGCGGATTGCCGCTGCGCCTCACCCAGTAGAAACGGCCCTGCTGTTCGCATACCTGACTCACGGAACCCTCTTCGGTCTGCTTCCACACGCCGCACAGGGCCTCCCGATCGGAGGCTTCCATTCGCACGAACTCGTGCCGGAGAGTGCTCAACATACTAAGCATCGAATCGATGGCATGAAGGATCTGGCCGTATTTCTTAGATTTCGTCATAAGGGAATCGGTTAAAATCGGTTTCACATGCCGCGCGGCGCAATACCTCGTCCTCGGCTTCGAACAGGCCGAGCGTACCGGCTCTCAGCAGCCCGGTGTGGGAATCGTAACAGAACTGTTCGCTGCCCGGGGAACCGTCGTCGGCGAGCACTGTCAGACGGCCGCGCCGGAAGACGACGTATAGTTCCCGCTCGATCTGCTTGTAACAGCGCGAGGTGTCGCACAGCAGGGCCGTATAGCCCGCCCCCTGCTTGCGGATCAACAGACCGCGGTTGCCCTCGCGGGCGATCCAACTGCCGCAGATCCGGTCGTTCTGCGTCTCGTCGCACAGGGAGGCCGCCGTATCGACGAACAAATTTCCGAAGTCTATGCCCCGACGCATCAGGGCCAACAGTCCGGGAAACTCCCCGGCTTCGTTTTTTCTTTTTGCCATGGATTATAAGGGTTTTAAGGGTTCGTTTCGAGAGACAGGCGGCGGTAACTGCCGCCGGGAATCATCAGCAGCGCATCCTTGCGGGGCGTAGTGAACAGATCGACGCGCCGGCCCGAGGCGTTTCGATAACCGATACAGCCCCGGTAGAAAAGTTCGTGACACGCTTCCCGGATACGGCCGCGTCCGTCGAGGCGTTTTACGACGATCAGGTGCTTGCGTCCGTGTCGCTCGATCCGGAGGGTGGAACGGTTATCCGCGGCGATCCATACCCCGCATACCGCATCGAGGCGTTCGGTCTTCCGGTATTCCCGCACGAGGAACACGACGGCCGCTGCAAACGCGCACAGGCATAGCGCATAGAGAGTTATACGAACGGTTCTCATAGCGGATCGGATTTCATTCGGCGTTTTCGGGCCAACTGACGGATCGCAGCCTCCAGATCGCCGTCCAGCTTTTCGGCCAAAGCGAACACCTCGGCCTTTTCGCTCTCTTCAGTGGTGTAACATAAGTATTCTTCGTCCGAGACCTCGGTGGCATAGACGGCCGACTGTACGCCTCCCAATCCGATCCACACCTCCTTGTAGTGTCGGGAAGGGTCGTTCGAAAGGTTGATCGAGAGTATTTGCGCCTTCTCCTTCTCCGTCAGGCCCAGCAGAGTCTGGATCTGATCGAATTTGTTGATGTATTTGCGCTGGTCCAGCAAGATCTTGCAGTCGGCGTTGTTGATGATCGTCTCCTTGACGATGGGCGACGAGATGATATCGTCCACTTCCTGCGTAACGATGACCGCCTCGCCGAAATACTTACGGACGGTTTTATATAAATAGCGGATATACTCGCTCATATTGGCCGATGTGAGGGCCTTCCAACACTCCTCGATCAGAATCACCTTACGCACGCCTTTGAGCCTCCGCATCTTGCCGATATAAGTTTCCATGATGATGATCGTCACGATCGGAAGCAGGATTTTGTGATCTTTGATATTATCCAACTCGAAGACGATGAATCGTTTATGAAGCAAATCCAGCTCCTTGTCCGAGTTGAGCAGGTAGTCGTACTCTCCGCCTTCGTAGTAAGGTTCGAGCACCGTCAGGAAGTTGTCGATGTCGAAATCCTTTTCCCGGACGTTTTTCTGGCGCAGCAGGCGGCGGTAGTCCCGTCCTACGAAACGGTAGAAACCGTTGAAGGAGGGCTTGTGTTCGGGGTGTCGGCCGATATGCTCCAGATAGAGGTTTACGGCATTGGACAGGGCGACTTCCTCGGAACGCGACGGCGGTTCGTCGTCCCGTTTCCACAAGGTCAGGATCAGCGTCTTGACCGACTCCCGTTTCTCGATGTCGAACAGGCCGTCGGCCGTATAGAACGGATTGAAGGTAATCGGTTCGGCGTCCGTGTAAGTGAAATACACCCCGTCCTCGCCCCGGGTCTTGCTGCGGATCAGCTCGCAGAGTCCTTTGTAGGAGTTTCCCGTATCCACCAGCACGATATGAGCGCCCTGCTCCCAATACTGCCGGACCATGTGGTTCGTAAAGAAGCTCTTGCCCGAACCGGACGGGCCCAGAACGAATTTGTTGCGGTTGGTAATGACGCCTTTTCGCATCGGTTCGTCCGAGATGTCCAGGTGTACGGGTACGCCCGTAAGACGGTCCACCATCTTGATTCCGAAGGGTGAGGGCGAGCTGCGGTAGTTCGTTTCGGCCGTAAAGAAGCAGAGGGCCTGTTCGAGAAAGGTGTGGAACGATTCTTCGGCTGGGAAATCCGCCTCGTTGCCCGGAATCGCAGCCCAGAACAGCGTAGGCACGTCCACCGTATTGTGATGCGGCGTACAGCCCATCAGGGCGAGCTGGGCCCCGACCTCGTTGCGGACGCGCTTGAGTTCCTGCGCCTCTTCCGACCACGACAGCACATGGCAGTGGCAGCGTACCGGGAGCAGGCTCTCGTCGTGCGCCTCGTTCAGAAAGGCGTCGATCCACTCCTTGTTGAGCGCATTGGCCCGGCTGTAACGCGACAGGGAGTTCATGTTGCGGGCCGTCCGCTCGAAACGGCGGAGGGTCTCGTCCGCATCGTCCAGAAACACAAACTGGTTATAGATATGATTGCATCCGAGCAACAGCCCTACAGGTGCGGCGAACGAGAGCCGACAGTCCGATCGGTCGGTGGAAAGCCGCTCGTAACGGGCGTCCGTTTCAACGCTTTGAGGCAGATCGTCCAGATCGCTCAGCGTATGCAGGCAGAGGCGTTTGTCGCCCACGCGCATCTCTCCCGGATCGAGGCGCATATCTTCGAGTACGGCCCGAGGGCTCCGGCTCAGGGCCAGGTAGCGGCTGAGAAGGCCCGTACGCTGCGGAGTTCCTGCGATCTCGTCGGTCGTGAGGCGCTCCAGACGGAGCAGGCCGCTCTCGTTCAGAATGCCGACGGCTTGACTGACGGCGTCGAGAAAGCGGGTTACGGCTTCCGGGTCGCGGGCCTCTTTGGGAACGAGGAATCCCCGGCAGAGCGTCGAGAAGTCGCTCCGGGTACGCATCCGCTCGCGCGTGGTCTTCGTAACGAACAGATAGCAGTCGTGATGCAGGTAAGGACGCTCGAAAAAGTGCCGTTCAAAGCTGCGCGAAAGAAAGCTCTCCGGCATGTCGTCCGACTCCGCGCGGTAACGCTCCCCGATGAACCAATCCTGTTTGTGCACGACGGTGCGCGGCGGCAGAATCTTCAGCGCCTTGACCCAGCAGGAGTGCATCGCCTCGTATTCGGCGGACGTGACCGTAAAGAGCTCCGGGAGCGTTACCCGGAAGGCGACCGTAACGTCGGCCTCCTTGCTGAGGATGCACCCCTTCTCGACGGCGAAGATCGGGAATTTGCTCTCCAATGTTGCGGTTTTCAGTATGCTTCGCATCGTAAGTCCGGAAATTAAAGGTGAAACGGAACGGAAGGGCGGACAAGCAGCCGGCGTACATCCCTGCGGTGGACGATCCGTCGGGGCCTGCGTCTGCGGGCCGCCTCCTTGAGCAGTCCGAAGCTGCCGTAACGGGCATTGAGCCGGAAGGTGAGCGCCACGAGCGCAGCGCCCAGCGCGACGCCGAGCAGGATGCAGAACAACTGACCGACGTTCATCATGTAGAGCACGATCACCAGCAGAAAATCCCCGAGCAGTCCACCCGCGAAGTAGAACAGGTACTGGGCCTTCAGGCCATGGAACTCGACCTCGCGGCCGATGCCCTTGTTGATGTTGTAAGCCGTCATAGTTTTACAGGAAAAAGGAGCGCAGGACGGTTCCCGCGATAACGAGGAAGATGCAGGCTCCGAACCACGAAGCCGCTGTCTTTGACGTATCCGGATCTCCCGAGCTGAACTTCTGGTACACTTTTATGCCGCCGATCAGTCCCACGACGGCCCCTACGGCATAGATCAGCTTGGTCAGCGGATCGAAGTAGGACGACACCATCGAAGTGGCCTGCATGATGCCGGAAGTGCCGTTCCCCTGCGCCAGACACAGGCAGGCGTACGACACGAAAAAATACAGCGCGGCGAGCCGCTTGAAAACAGAACGTTTTTGCATAGAGCAAAAATTTGAAGGTTTGACATGCCGTCCTCAGGCCGAAGGCCGGACGGATCGGGTTGCTGTAATCGAATAAGGGAATGAATGGGAAAGAATAAGGAAATAAAAGAGAAGAAAAAGTGCGGGCAGAATAGAAAACAGTAGAGATAGCAGCGTACAGGAAATTGGAAAAGGTCGGCGGCGGATGATGAAAAGAGGAAAACTATCAGTGTATAAGCTATGGCATGCTTTCTTTCGGAGCATTTGCAGAAACGGGGTCCGTATCGGGCGGTTCAGGCATGAACTCCTGTTCGAACAGAGCGTCCAGCGTCCGGGATACCTCCTCCTTTACGGACTGCGATCCCGCCAGCGAGATTTTTCGCTGTTCGATCTCCTCGCCCGTTTCGGGGTCGAACGTGCCGACGATCATCTCGTCCGTACCTTCGGGACGCTTCGTGCGAAGACGCTGCTTGGACGGCATCTTCCACTCCGTGCGTTCGTGGTACGGCGGTTCGGACCCGACCGCATAGCTTACATGCGGAACCAGAGAACCGGAGTCAGGGAGAAGCTTAGGGCAATCGCGGCACGTTAACTGTGTCTGCTTCTCCCTTCTTCCGGCCGGAAGCCGTAACGCCCTGCTCAGGGCGTCCCATCCGTTACGGAGCAGTCGCCGCCATCCCTGAACGAACAGCCGTCCGAGACTACCCCGGAACAGGAAACGTTCCAGAAACAGATAACCGAACAACAGGATCAGCATGGCTTTCATGGCTCGTGTCGGATAGCGAAATCCGTTCTGTCCGTTCGTTCGGATAGACGGATCGCCGGCTCCGCTGACAAAGAAACAACCTTTCGGAGAGTTTGGTACACCCCGGCCGGAGTAGGCCGTCTATGGCCGGAAAAAGATTATATAGTCAGATTAAATGTCCTCGAAGGGAAAGGCGCAATGGTTCGGAACTGCAAAGAGACTGAATTCCGCCCGCCGGCGGCTATTTTACTTATTCACATATAGATTATCGTCAGGAATATCTGGATTATATTGAATGTCATTCGATAATGCTGCTATGTGTGATGCTATTGCATTTGTCAAAACATCTTTTGTTGCGTTCTGAATGTAGAATCTATGCTTTATGACATTCGTAATATCCTTTGCCCCGATAGCAATTTTGTCAATAATATTATATGTCTGTGGATTTCCAAAATAATCATCGCCTTCTTTTTGTTCAAAATGAACAGTAACGGACACTTTTCTTCTTGAACAGTTAGGCATATAATAGAGAAAATCTTGATAGGGAACCAATAGGTCACATATAAATTGAAATGACTTGATAAATCTTGGATCATATTGTAGTGCGAAAATTTTGTCTAATTTATGTACTTTAAATCTTTCCGATCTGAATTGGCCATGCGAATCAAAATATATTTCAAACAACATTCCATTTAAAATATGGTTTTCTCCGTCTGCTGTCTGATATTTCAATAGATTTTTAACTAAATTATCTACATACGACCCTACATCAAAAGCTTTTTCGCAAGATTGTAGAATATTCCTACCTATTACAAACTGCTGATTTTTATCTGTTGTTCCGGGATCAATTAAGGATTGAAATTTATATATTGCTGAATTTTGTTTATAGTAATTACAAGAACGCAATTCATGGATTATCCCATCAGCTTCAGTACCCCTGCTAATATATTTATAGTCCTTTATAGCTTCCTCATCATAAGGATATTCGCGATAACCAATTTGACCTTGATTAAAGCAAAACTGACCGATTAATGAAGTATGTTCCCAAGGCACTTGCCGTCCTCCGGATAAGGTATAAACCGTTTCTCTGACTTTTTTAAAAAAACTTTCTATTGGCAAATGTTTTTCATTCAAATGAGAGAGGAATGCCTCGGTATAAATGCTATTTTGCCTTTTAGGAGAATCACTTGCTGTCCGACCCGGAGAAGTCGAATATGCAATTATATAGCCTTTTGTAACATTTATAGGAGCAAGGTTAATTATACCCTCACCTCTGTCATCACCTTCAAAAGGATTATTTCTGCAAGCATCTAAAATAATAATTTTAACAGAGCATTTTGACTTGTCAAATATGTCAATAATTTCTTTCAACTTTAAAGAATAATGTGTACAGTTACTTCTATCTAAACCGGCCAACGGACAGTCCACAGGCGCAATATAATTGTTATTATCAACCTCAAATGCGTGCCCGGCAAAATAAAAGATAGTTACGTCAATATTCGTTTTTAATCTGTCTTCTAAATCAGATAAAATGCCTGCAATATCTTCCTTTTTAAAATCATTGATCAATGTAGTGCTATATCCCAGTTTTTTAAACATTTGCTCAACTCCTTGAGCATCGTTTATCGCATTTACGAGTTTTGTAGCTTGCTCGTAATTATTATTTCCAATTATTAAAGCATGTACGTTCATATCGTATTTTGTATATTATCCTAATTCATACTGAAATTTGGGTATACAAAAATAATTAATTTACAACATAATTTCGAATCAGCCTTAACCCTATACAGCTCATGATATCATTCGATTGACCACCGTTTCCGTTATTTAATCTTGTATCACCCTTTCTACAGAAGATCGTCTTTGTTTATTTCCCTGTGCAGCCGGTTGATCTCCTCTTTGTAAAGTTCCAGATGGTTGCGAAGGATGTTTTCCACATATCCGATTACGGACACTCTGCCCGTGCCGATCTTCCGTGCCACTTCCGAGATCTTGCAGCGCGTCTCTTCGCTGATATACAGTGCTGACCGGACTTTCACCCGGACCGGTTTCAGAAACGTCGCCTCGTAATCGGGCAGGGTCATTCTCCGCCTGCGAACCGCAGGCAGCTCCGGCTGTTCCTCATTCCCGGCAAGCTGCCGTTCCGCCACCTCCAGCATGGAGCCCCCGGCGCTCTGTCCGCCGACCGCTTCCCGCAGCATATCTTCGTCTATGACGGGGAAATTCCTATTTCTTTTCCTGCTTTCCATGTGCGATATGTTCTGATAGTTCGACGATTTCACGGGTCAGGTTGTCGAGACAGCATTCCCGGATAAAGCTTTTCTCGGGAAGCAGGATCGTCGAACGGAAGACGGGTCCTTCCTCCGCCGAGAGCTCCTTGCTGAACCGGCTTCTGTATGGGATGTGGGTCTCCATCCGGTGCAGTCCGAGTTTCTCCAACGCCTTGTCATAAAGGTCGTACAGCGGAGTCCGCTCCCTTCGGTCGATCATCGTCCAAAACAGGTGGACGCCTGCGGTCTGCACGTCCGAATTGCGGACCAGATGGTCATCGACCGATTTGGCGAACGCGAGCGTGCTTTCCATCACGTAGCGGTCCGCCTTCATCGGCACGAATATCCGGTCGATGGCAGATAGCGTCCGCAGGACGCCCGGGGTGCCGACCGTACCCGGAAGGTCGAACAGTACGAAATCGACCGGCTCTCTCAGCATACCGAGCTGCCTGTCCACGTCTGCAAGGGCCCTTTCCGGAGCGGAGGCGATCACCGGCCAGATCTCTCTGTGTGTCACTCCGAACTGACGGACAAGCAATGATTTGTAACGAGGGCTTCGGTTGAGCAGGGCCAGTTCCCTTTTGCGCTGGTCGAAAATACTTTTCTGAGGATAGTCGCAGTCGGCTACCAATACGCGGTATCCTTCCATGTAATGCAAGATGTCGGCGAGCAGCACCGTAAAGGTCGATTTGCCGATTCCGCCTTTCTGATTGCAGACGGAGATAAAACCAGGTTTCTGTCTCATAACTATGATCGGTTAAAAGAATGTCGTTTCCTTCTCCGGCAGTTCTGCCATCCGTGCCGGAAACAGCGGATATACCAATGATACCATCCATACCGGATACGTCGTTTATGCCGGAGGTACTATTGCTGCCATCCATAGCGTCTATGCCACCCATACCATATCCGGCATAGACTCCTTCAGCGCCATGTATGCTATCTATACCGTGACCGCCATACATTCCATGATCGCACTGCATACCATGACTGTCATGCATACCATGCATACCATGAATACCATGACTGGCAGTTATGGCATCCGTGCCATGCACGCGAAGAAAACGGAAATCCCGAAAGGTTCTTCGCGGGGGCCGTTACAGGCCGTCTATGGCCGGATCGGAATCCTTGTCCGGCTCCGATAATCTGCCTAACATTGCACGGGTCGAACCTACTGCCGCTTTCGCGGAAGCGAGACTGTCGGTCTCGCGCGGGCAAATCCGCCGGATGGCGGATTTTATCGGCGTCTGCCGATAGCAAGGTGTGTTTTCGTATGCCGGAAAATCCGGCCCCCCGAAACCTCCGCCCCTTCTGCGAAGGCCGGGATGGGTTCGACTCCGAAGTCGTCAAACCTCAAAATCAAAAATGCGATGGCAAAGAAGATCAAAGGACGGCCCCGCAGTGCCGATCCATGCAAGTATCACTACAATTTCAAGCTCAACGAGGCACAGAACAAACGGTTTCTGGACATGCTGGAGCAGTCGGGATGTACGGACAACAAATCCAGATTCATCCTCTCCCGGCTTTTCGGGTGAGAGCTCCGGGTCGTAAAGACCGATCCCGCGACGCAGGATTTCTGCGCCCGGCTGGGCGATCTGCATTTCCAAATCCGTAAAGTCGGGCTCAATTACAATCAGGTCGTGAAGGCCATCCATCACAACTACGACGCCGCTTCGGCGGCCCGTATGCTGTGGCGGCTGGAGCAGGAAACAAGGAAAATGACGGAGTTGCAACAGCGGATTCTGGCACTTGCCGAAGAATTCGGAAAACGATGGTCGGACGAATAACATCCGGAAAATCGCTTTACGGCGTACTGGCGTACAACCGTCTCAAAGTGGACGGAAATCAGGCCCGCGTGATCTTCTGCAACCGGATGCTTCCGCCGGGAGGAGATCCCGCCCGGCTTACCGCCGCACATTGCAGACGGGTCATGCAAACCTGGCTCGACGCGAAAAAGAACAGCCGTTTCGTGGAGACGATCTTCCACGCTTCGCTGAATCCGCATCCCGAGGACCGGCTTTCGGAGCAGCAGTTGGCCGACATCGCCGAGGAGTACATGCAGCGGATGGGCTACGGCGACCAGCCCTATGTGGTTTACTTGCACCGGGACATTGCACGGGCCCATCTGCATATCGTATCGGTGCGCGTCGGGCCGGACGGACAGAAGATCGACGACGGCAACGAGCGGTATCGCTCGAAAGCAATTACCCGTTCCATCGAAAAGGAATACGGGCTGCGGCGTGCTACAAAGCGGCAGGAACGGGAAGGAACCGTACCGCTGAGAAAAGTGGAGTACCGGCGCAGCGGCCTGAAGGCCCAGATCGCATCCGTCGTCCGCAACGTTACGGACCGCTATAAGTTTTGCACTCTGAAAGAATACAACAATATATTGCAATTGTTTCGAGTCGAGGCGGAGGAAGTGCGCGGCGAGATCGGCGGCCGGCCGTATGCCGGGATACTTTACAGCGCGTTGGACGAGAATGGCGACAAAGTCGGAGTACCGATCAAATCGAGCGCGATCGGACGCGATACGGGAATCGGGTCTATCGAAAAACACTATGCGAAAAGCGCCGAATGGCTCAAAAAGAATACGGACGGGATGGAAGGACTGCGCGGGATCGTCCGGGACGCCATGCGACGATCCCGGAGCCTGCCGGAATTTGCGGCGGCGCTATCGGCCGAGGGCGTACAGGTCATCGTCCGGCAAAATACGCAAGGGCGTATCTACGGGATTACGTTCATCGATCACGACGGGGGATTGATCGTTAACGGCTCCAAGCTGGGGCGGAACAAAGAGTTCGCTGCAAACCGTTTCCATGAACTGTTCGGGGCGCATACGGCCGATGAACTGGAACGGGAAGTATCCGGACAAAACGACGAACGGCCCATTGCAGACAGCGAATCTTCGGAGTCTTCTGCAACCGATTCGCCGACGGAAATACCGAAACCGAATCCGATGGATACGGAGGCCGAATCCCGGCTGATCGGGCAGGCTGTCGATACGTTGGATATTTTCTCTACGGCGTTGGAGGAAGGGCAATGTCCGGAACCTTATGAGGAAGATTTCCGTCCGGAGAGAAAGCGCCGGAAAAAACGAAGACCTCTATGATCCTCGTTTTGTAGATTATAGACGCAGACCGATGCTATCGCTGGCTGCGCTCGGTCAGTGCCGCTTTGAGTTGATCGAGAAAACCGGTAAGACGAATTTTACGGTTGACGGCTGCATTTTTGAAACGCTCATAATTCTTTATCCGGATATGCAGCACCTCTTCGAAGGTGTGGATAACGACCGAGAACTCGATCCGTGAACCGTCGCTTTTACGAAAAGCCCCGATCAGGTGTAAGGCGTACAGCAGTTCGACCAGATCCGTTACGGTCAAGTCTTTCGATAAATACAACGGGGACTCGATTTTCACTTCCGGCACAATCCCGGATTGAGGGTATCGCAGACGGAGATGAAGCAACCGGACTTCCATGTCGATCAGAAACAAGGTTCTTACCATATAGTCGGTTATTAAGGGCTCGGACGCCGTATGTTTCTGCTCTTCGAACAAGGATAGCTGTTTGTGCGTAAAGTTCATGCAGCGCAGACGCTCGATAATGCTTCTGCGGTCATCGGAAGAATAAGCTGTAAGTTCTTGGATAAATTCTTCGAACAGTTCCGAGAGATGCTTTTCGGAAACGATTCCGGTCGGCAGGTCACTTTCACGAAAGAACAGCAACAAGCCTGTCTTCAGTAATGTGTACATAGCAGTTGGTTTTAGATTAAATAAAAAGTCCGGAGCCAAAGCTCCGGATAGTTGCGCTTCTATTAATCAAATTATGCGTTACTTAAGATATATCTGTTACAGACAAACGTATTCTCACTTCCCGTCGATGGCATGTCGACGGAAAATAGTTCGCCCCACGTAAATTTATAGAAAATAACTTCTCCAGTGTTATCTACTGCGACTACATGGAAATGAGCTCCAGTGCCGGTGACTACGGGATTAATCATCCAACGACTGAACGGACAGCTATTTGTGATTATTTTCTCGCAGGAAAATACTTGTCGAAATCCGGATTCAATGCTACGATCCAATCGTACCCGACCGTTGCGATTGCCCACACGAAATGCGAGAGTCCTGAGGTCTTGTTTGATCAGATGTGCCGCATGATTTTCAACGATGAATTACGTGAAATAATTACTCCCGAGCAACTTTTATGCTACTCGGGAGCTAAAGAATACCCAAATCGAAGAGAAAAGGCTTATACTACATAGTTGAATCCCATTTCTGTTGGAAATTGATATCTACTAATTAGAGTTGTTTTTTCACGCCAATACCGGTCATGTTTTTCTCGATCGAATTGCCAGTCGTTATTCCTGTACCAAATCTTCTTCCGGAGTTTTCGAAGATACTTCCATTCGTTTCGCTTGCCCTCATTGGTAAAAAAAAGCTTTAATCCCAATCCTGCCTGACCGTTTTTGGAAATAACTATTCCCGTACAGTGAACATAGCGTTTCAAAGAGGGTTCAGGAATACCCGATCTCGAAAGAATGTATTTACAACCGGCAAGGTATACATATAAATCGAAACGGCATTGAACATCGGCGCACCTTCTTTCCTGAATAAATTGTCACATAAGTGTTAAAATCTTTCCTGTGTGAAAACCTTATTCGGCGCCCTTTTCAATCCTTCAACGTATTGCCAGCGATCGATCAGATGTTTGAATTTGATCAATTCTATATCATATATTTCGGAATAATACTTGCCCCATCTATGTTCCAATGAATTATTTGATATTTATTAGTCAATATCTATCAAAGCGTTAACCAAAGCTCTTACACACATGGCATAAGGCTTGTCATCCTCCATCTCTTTTTTTATATTATCTTTTATTAATTGCTTTAGTAAAGGATTAGCTTCATTTACATACCTATCTAGTAACGGACGAATATTATCTAAAACATGTTTACGACTTTCAATTAATTCAGGTCTATTTAATTCTAACAAACATTCTGTTAATTCAGCCCGTTTATTATTAGGTTTATGATAAATAAATGTGCCTAAAGAAACAAAAAAATCATCCGGATTCTCAATATAAGGATTTACAATTGCACAGGCTTCATCAAAAGAGTCACTTTTCTTTATATTGCACCACGGACAAGCCAAGCCTAAATTATTCCATTCAAATGTTTTTTCTGGGTATATAGATTTAGGCCGATAATGCTCGATATGTTCAGGAGCTACAGCAGAAATATAACTTTCACAATACATGCACTTCCCATGAGTTTCATGGATTAAAGCTTTCTTGATATCGGGGTGATTATATTTATTCTTAACATGGTCTGGAATCTTATCTCCAGAGTTAACATATGCCATTAAATCATTTGTCCATTGTTTCCCATTTTGAACCAGAATGTCAGGTTCACAAGACTTACTTAGTTTTATCATTATCCAAAATTCTATTTAATGCCAATGGCATAACACTTTCTAATCCTAGCTGTTTAAATTCTTCTCGCATTGCATTAACTGAATCAGTCGTTAATTCAACATTCCTATATTTAGCAACTATTTCAATTAAAGCATTCTCTGCCCAAATAGGCATAGTAAACGGAACTCCTAATACTTCATTTAATATATCAGTAGCTGTTCGTGCTTTATGAACTAAATCCAATTTCTCACTAAACACTCTATTTTCAGTGTCATATCTAAAAGCGTATACATTAGAGTCTTTTACAGAAGACACAACTAACGGACTATGAGTAGATATAACAAACTGCACATTAGGGAAAGCCTCCAATAAGTCAGGCAAAACAGAACGTTGCATTGTTGCATGTAAATGGTTTTCCACTTCGTCAATAAGAACAACTATCTCTTCTTCTGAATTTGCAAGATTGTAAATCTGCCACCCCAAATCAACTAATGCTGCAATTCCTCCAGAAACAGCATCCAACATAAAATCGCCTGATTGGGTCACCAATACAATTTCGTAATTTCTAATAGATATTTTTTCAAAGCCAATAGTTTGCGGCATTAATATTCTCAAAACATTTTCGAATCCTTTAAACCAATCTATTAATTCTCTATCTGGCTCTATAAAAGAATTTCCCTCACCCCCTATAGCCCAACTTAACAACGTTTCTTTAATATGGTAATTTATAGATTTGTCTTTATAAACTGTTCCCATAGTCAGAAATTCTTTTTTTACCTCTTGTTCTATAAGAGAATAAGCCTCTTTTCTATTTCTCTTTTTAGTTGCAATAGATGGAATATTTTGGTATTTAAAAGCACTTCTATGAGATAGTATATTTAGTCCTAAAAGTAGTTTGCGATTATGGATTTCTATATTATATATTGCGGAGTTAACTTTTGGTACAATTAAATTGGCGAATGAATTATCTGAATAAGTAATTTTACCGATAGCATCATTATTATCTTTCTTTTTAAACCATCTATACCAATTAGCGATATAACTAATTTTCCCATTGTTTCTATCCTTTGTAGGAGTTGCCAATTCTGAAAATTCCCATCCAAAATGTTTGGCTAACAAATGTAATAAAGTTGTTTTTCCAGAACCGTTTGCTCCGGTCAAAATCGTTAGTCGTTCATGAAAATCAATATCAATATTCTGAAATTGTTTCCAGTCACTTATTCGTAATGCTTTAAATTTCATACTAAAAATATTTTTATTACAACAACTTTGATAGATATAATCTTACGCATGTCTATTTCATCAACTCAATAATATCTTTCGGCAATATGGCATTCCTAGCATCATCTTTCGGAGCATTTTTAAGGAACAGCACTGGAACGATGGTGTAGTTCTGAGCAAACGGCAGCAGAATTGCTTTGCGGAGAAGTTCAGTTGTAAGTTGTTTGCCATTCTCCTGAGTTGTCCATTTGCATTCTCCAACCAGCAGATACTTTTTATCGAGCGATTCTGCCATCACATCGAACTCGACCTGTTCCGGCTTCTTATCCTCATTGAGAACAGATCCCCACCAGCGTTTTGCCTTGCCATAAACCATTCCACCTACAAGATTTCCTGTTACGGCATCCCGACACAGTTTTTCCCATTGCATACTCACATACTCAGAGAAATGGGCGTTCAAAGTCTGTTCTATGGGTAGACGACGGCCAAGTTCAATGAACGAACGATTAGGGACAACAAATTGATAGTAGAATGCCATAAACGGATCGGCAATTTTATAGAGGCTCTTTTTCGCATTCTTTTCATCAATACCGAATGGGATGTCTTTCTCCAAAAATCCAAGATCGACAAGTTTCTTCAATGGACGCGACAGATTGGTCGCCGGTTCATTGCATCGTGCAGCAATCTCGGAAAGACGGTTTGCGCCAGTACCTATATAAGACATGATCGTCGAAGTCTTGACAATATCCTTGACATCATCCTGAAACAGTTTTATCGGCTCCTCATAAAGAGTTCCATTTACAGAGAGGATATTGCGCCACAGGGCATCATCAAGCGAACTTCTATTTTCCCTCAGTTCCCAATAACGCGGCACACCGCCCCATACGGCGTACTCTTCGATGGCATTCATCGCATTAAGACTCAAAGCCTCCTGAATATACAACAAACGTATAGGCGCAAGCCTCATTATCTCATCAGCACGACCATAAAGAGGTGCAGTAGAATCAAGAAAGAGCCCATACATCATATTTTGCGATGAACCGCAAAGCACAAGATTGTACTTCAACTGCTTCTCGTCAACAAGTTTCTGTAATACAGACGGTAATTCAGGAGACTGCTCCACCAGATACGGAAATTCATCCAAACATAGAGTAAAACGCTTGTCTGTCCGATAATTGACCGCACGAAACATCGACTCCCAATCCGGATATGTCAATTTATCGAAGTCAGGAAACATTTGTGCTATCACTTTTGCAAGCAATGCCCTCTGATGTTGTCCTTCTGAACGATCGGCAAGAAAATAAACATCCGTGTCCGACAACACCCTTTTGATAAGCGTAGACTTACCCAATCGTCTACGACCGTACATTACGACTAGTGAGGCCCTCTCTCTCTCAAGAGCATCCTTCAATCGTGCTGCTTCCTCTATTCTATCAACGAATTTCATACACTCTATTTATTACGCAATACAAACATAATGCTTTTGTAGCATAATGCAAAATCTTAAGCCACGAACTATCCTAATATAGAACCATTTTCGATTTTATGCATTGGAAAACATGAGTTTTATCTTTTTTCGAAGCTCTTTTCCTTGTCTTCAAACTCATATCTTGTAAAGCCTTCCCCAATTTATCTTCTTTGGCTAACCACAGAATATCATCGTCAAGCTGTAAAGCATATAGCACACGTAAGTAGATTCCGATTGCTACTGTAGGTACGCCTTTCTCTATTCGGGATACGGTCAATGGAGGGCAAATGGCACGTTCTACCACCTGAGCCACACTCAGATTCCTGCGCAACCGAGCCAATTTAATCTGCTCTCCCACAACCGACATCTTCTGCTCCAATTTTCGAGGTAGTTTAGTCCTCATTGTATTTCTGTTTTGGCATTACATAATTATCGTCTTGAAAACAAGAGTCTGTTTAAATCCTGTTCTGAAACCGCCCAAATAACAATGATCAGTATGCGAAGCGCGGGGATTTCTATTGCTGTGGATTTTACACCACAATGGGCAGAACACAGCATGGGCCATACGTGGAGCGCTCTATTGACCAACGAAAAAAATATCGTCGGGTTCGGCAGTTTTACGGACGAAGAGCCCGGTTTTTTTGCGTAATACATGGGAAAACATCGCTATACATACCGGCATAATCCGGCTCTGAACAGCCGTCAAAACAGGAAAATAACTTCCATCGAATCACGTTCCCGACACAAACTACGGTATCGGGAATTTTTTTATGCGGCTGCCGATCGGAGAGCGGCGATCCGATCGAACAGATAACTTCCGGCCATATCCGGCCCCGGACGGCCGTGCCGACATATCCCGCAGGATTTCCCGTTGGACGGACGAACGTAAATCCGGAAAACCATGCAACAGGAAGACGACCTGCGGGGTCTCGCCAAAGTCATGCAGTTCATGCGGGCGCTCAGCCTGCTGTTCGCGCTCATTCATTTTTACTGGTACGCCTATTCGTGGATTACGGCCGTAGGTTGGAATACGGCCCTCGTCGATAAGATCCTGATGAACTTCCAGCGGACGTCGGGACTCTTCTCGTCGCCCCTTTACACCAAACTGTTCTGTCTGTTGTTTCTGGCTCTTTCGTGCCTCGGTACGCGAAGCGTCCGCAGCGAGAAGATCTCCCGCCGCCGGATCGCGCTTTGCGGAGCCGCCGGCATACTGCTGTTCTTTTGCTGCGGCTGGCTGCTGCGCCTTCCTCTGCCGGTACGGACTCTCGGCCCGCTCTACGGTCTGACGCTGCTTGCAGGATACTGCCTGATGCTGGCCGCCGGGGTCTGGCTCGGACGGCTGATCAAAGAGCGCGTCTTCGAGGACCCGTTCAACGACGAAAACGAATCCTTCATGCAGGAGACCCGCCTGATGACCAACGACTACTCGGTAAATTTACCTACGCTGTTCTATTACAAAAGACAATGGCATCCGGGCTGGATCAACGTCGTCAATCCCTTCCGCGCGACGGTCGTGCTGGGAACGCCCGGTTCGGGAAAATCCTACGCCGTAGTCAATCAGTTCATCAAGCAACAGATCGAAAAGGGGTTTTCGATGTATATCTACGATTTCAAGTTCGACGACCTTTCCGTCATCGCCTACAATCACCTGCGTACCCACATGCAAGGCTATAAGGTTCCGCCTAAATTCTACGTCATCAACTTCGACGACCCGCGCCGTTCGCATCGCTGCAACCCGATCCACCGGGATTTTATGACCGACATCTCGGACGCTTACGAGTCGGCCTATACGATCATGCTGAACCTCAATAAAACGTGGATCACCAAGCAGGGCGATTTCTTCGTAGAAAGCCCCATCATCCTGCTGGCCGCGATCATCTGGTTCCTGAAGATCTACGACGGAGGCCGCTACTGCACCTTTCCGCACGCCATCGAACTGCTGAATAAAAAGTATGCCGACGTCTTCGTCATCCTGACCTCTCACCCGGAACTCGAAAACTACCTCAGTCCCTTTATGGACGCATGGAAAGGCGGGGCGCAGGACCAGTTGCAGGGACAGATCGCCTCGGCCAAGATTCCCCTTTCGCGCATGATCTCCCCGCAGCTCTACTGGGTGATGACCGGGGACGACTTCACCCTCGACATCAACAACCCCGATGCGCCCAAGATCCTCTGCGTGGGGAACAACCCCGACCGGCAGAACATCTACTCGGCAGCCCTCGGGCTTTACAACTCCCGCATCGTGCGCCTGATAAACAAGAAGGGCAAGCTCAAATCGGCAGTCATCATCGACGAACTGCCCACGATCTATTTCCGCGGACTGGACAATCTGATCGCCACGGCCCGCTCGAACAAGGTGGCCGTCTGCCTCGGCTTTCAGGACTTCAGCCAACTGACGCGGGACTACGGAGATAAGGAAAGCAAGGTGATCCAGAATACCGTAGGCAACATCTTTTCCGGACAGGTCGTAGGCGACACGGCCGAGACGCTTTCCAAACGCTTCGGCAAGATTCTCCAGCAGCGCAAATCCGTATCGTTCGCTCAGGGAAGCACGACCCTTTCGACCAATACGCAGATGGATTCGCTGATCCCGCCATCGAAGATCGGCAACCTCTCTCAGGGTATGTTCGTGGGGGCCGTAGCCGACAACTTCGATGAAAAAATAGAGCAGAAGATCTTCCATGCCCAGATCGTCGTGGACAACGAACGGGTAAAACGCGAGACGGCCGCCTACGTTCCGATTCCCGAAATATCCTCCTTTATGGGAGCGGACGGACAAGATCACATGAAAGAGATCATTCAGGCCAACTACGAACGGATCAGAGCCGACGTGGAGCGGATCGTCAAAACGGAGATGAAACGCATTGAGGACGATCCGGAACTACGCAAGCTGATCCCAAAACCCAAGCAGCAGGCTGCGAAATAGCTCCGTTTCACTGCTTACGGACGGCCATACCCGGCCCCGGACGGCCGTGCGGTATCATCCGCTCCGAAGCCGGGTATCTTAGCCTGCGGATAGTTAAATACCGGAGAATATGCAAGAAAGAAAAAAGGAAGGCGCGAGCCTGTACGTTACCTACGACAGCATGAAACGCCCGGTGCATATCAGCATCAAAGAGAGCGGGCTGTCCGGCTTTCTCGCCTTTATGCGGGAAGATACGGCCGAAGTGCTGCGGCAGGGCTACGATCCGAACCTGTGGATGTGCCATTACCGGTTTCCGGACCGCAGGCAGATTCCCGAAATCCGTCCGCAGAGCAACGACGACTATCTGGAACGCCTTTCCCGTGCGGCACGTTCCGCCGGCATACGGGCCGAGCACCAGATCGCCATGACGGATATGCTCTACTGCCTGCGGCACAGCATCGTTCCGCTGACGCCCGAGGCCGATCCCGCAAAGCTGGCCCTGCGGACGGACTACCCCGATCCGCTCGGCACGTTCGGCGTGGAACTGCCCTCTCCGGGAGCCGACATTCCGGAATACAGGGCCTATACCGCCGTCGAGACGGCTCCCGGCGTCGTATTTTTCAGCGATACGCAGCACGGGAAGATGCTGTTCGAAAAATACATGGACTACCATGCGTCGAACTTTTTCAATCCGGAGCAGCGGACGCCCTCGCTGAAGATCTACGACGTGATCGCCCGGCCTGCGGATATGGCCCCGATAACGGACCGGTGCTTTGCCGAAGCGGAGGACGGACAGGAGCGCAGAAACCGTTTCGCGGAGGCGTACGCCGACCGGGAACTGCTCCGGCAGGGAAACCTCCGCCGGGAGTTCGACATGCGCCGCTCGACGGAGAACTATTACGCCTTTTTGCTGCGGGACGAACCGGCCGGGGAAAAGAAAAAGAGACTGGCCGACCGCTCCTTCCGGGAACTGTGGGAGCGGTTCCGGGAGGGCGGGAGACCGAAGGAACCGGCCGGTCCCGAATGCGTGGAAAGCCGCTCTTTTATGGGCGACAGCGAAGAGAGAACGCTCCGGATACGAAAACGATAAACGCCTATGAATACACATCCCATCCCGGCGACGGTCCTGCTGACCCTCGCATCGGACCAGACGGCAAGCCGCGTGCAGATCTACGCGAACGGTTTTACCCGGAAGGATTTCGACCGGTATGCCGCCGCCGATATTTCCGACGCGCGAAACGATCCCGACGGACCTCAGGACGCATGGATCGTGCGTTACGACTTTGCTGACCAGCGGAAGATTCCCCGGATCGGGGAGAACCGCACGGAAGATTATGCACGCTCGCTTCTGCGCCGGGCGCATGAAAGCCGCATCCGTCCCTGTTGTATCATACCGCTGCGCGATCTGATGTTCTGCGCGGAGTCCGGGATCGATCCGCTCTCCCCGCAGGGGACGCACGAGCGGCTGATCCGGCTCGACGGGTACGGAACGTACTGCGCGGCTCAGGGATTCGGAAGACCCGGCGGCCCCGATGCGTTCCGCAGCGTCCGCGCCGTAGAACTGTCCGACGGGGTGCTGTTGTTCGATACGGAACGCCTTCTCGGAGGGGACGCTTTCAAGGCTTTGATGCAGCACTGCTGCGACCGCTTTTACGATCCGGGGCTCTCCCTCGATCGGCTCGGCGTGTACGACATTCCCCGGCTCAGCGCGGAGTTCCTGCTCGAAGGACGGGCCGGGGCGCTGAACTTCCACTGCGGCTACCGCAACCGGGATTTTCTTATCACCTCCCTTCCCGGAGCGTATATCCTCGACCGCTCTTCGATTCTCGAAGGAGTTCCTCTGCGGAGCTACGATATGCGTCCGACGGCGGACAACTACCTGCGCTTTTGCAGACGGGAGGAGCTGCGCCCGGAGGCATGGTCGCCCAATTACGACATGACGGCCCTGCTGCGGATCGCAGAACAAGGCTATCCGGTGAAGGATGTCCCCGAAATGTGGAAACAGAAAGCGGGAAGCCTCAGGGACTTCGCCGACATAGCGGCCCGGTACGATCCCCGGAGGCCGGATGTATTATTGGAGCGTGAAGCGCGGCGGCGGGCCCGGGCCCTGCTCGAAAGCCGCTATCCCGACCGTCGGAAGCCCTCCGCCGAAGATACGGCGCCGCGGCAGTCGCTCCGCGCGGAGCGTCTTTCCGATACGCTACCGGTACGGTCCGTAAAACGTCATTCGATATAACCGAATCAACATAAATCCTTTCCATGAAAATCGAACGAACCTTTCAGGGCAGCGTATATCTGACGCTGACGCCCGCGATGCAGATCCGCCACATCTGCATCGACATTCCGACCGATCCGCAGGGATTTTTACGGTTCCTGCACAACAATTACGACGATCTGGACGACTCCAAAAGCGTACCGGACAACTACATGATCCGCTACGACTTTCCGGACGCCTCGAAAATCCCCCCTCTGAGGCGGGACGACAACTCGGCCTACCTGCACGAACTGACGGCCGTGACGACCGAACAACAGGCGTATCCGAAGAAAATCGTATCGCTGCTCGATGTGGCGTACTGCAAACGGAACCGCATCGGTCTGCTTACGAAAGAATCGGAACACGAAAACCTTTGCAAAACCATAGGATACATTCCGCAGATTTACCGGCTGCGGAGACTCAATCCTTCTTTCCCGAAGATAACGGGCTTTGAAACGGACCGCGGGGTACTGCTGTTCAGCAATACGGAAAAAGGACGAACGGCACAGGCCGATTACCTCCAGTACCAGGCAGATCAGTTTTTCAAGGCGCAGAACGGGACGACCTTTCTGCGAGTGCACAGCCTGCTTCATTTACCCGAAATTCCCTCTCGGCAGATCGACCGTTTTGCCGAAATGAATTATGAACATCATACGGACTGCAACGATTTTCAGCCCGTACCTTCCGAAATATATTGCCCGCCGGAGACGACCCGTTACGGATTTTGCAACGAGCGTTACGACATGCATCCGACGCCGGAGAATTTCGACAGATTCGTTTATCTCGACTATTGGAACAGCCCGACCTTATCGGACGAAAATTACGACATCGCCGCGCTGCTTCTCATTCGACAAAACGGCTACCCTCGCGGAGGATTCTACGCCGATCTGTCTCGACCGTTTTTCCGTCAGGAAGAATTCGACCGGCTCGATGCCGCCAAAGCGGGCAAGAGCCCGGAACAGTGCGCCGGAATCGACGAAAAGATAAAGACCCTTGCGGGAGAAATCCTCGATCATGCATTTTCCGGATACCGGGGCGTTTCGAACGGACGGAACCCGTCGCTGTCCGAAGAGCCCGGTCTGCCGAAGCAGCGAGCCGGCATGAAACGGTAGAACATCCCGATCCACCGTAAAAACGCCGCTGTCCACAGCGTATCGCCGGCCATGCGCGGCCTGAGGCGGTCGCCCGGTATCAGGCGTCGAACGGCGCTGTATATTCGTCCTGTAATCATTGTTCAACTTCTTAATTCTATTTCAATTATGGCAAAAAAAGAGAATGCGGGAACGGAAGCGTACCGCCCCGACCCTAACCGTGAAACCATTCTGATGGCCGACAAAGCCAACGGCCGGCTGGACGTTATCAGCGAGTTCCGGCGCGACCCGAACGACAACAACCGGATTTCGGTAGTTACCGTCACGCCCGAAACCAAAAACCGCGCGTCCTACTATACGCTGATGTTCGGCAGCGATGCGGCCAAAGCGATCTCCGATCTGCGCTATCAGGATTTCGTGACCCACCGCGACAATCCCGAGACGCCGGCCGCGGAGCGTGAGTTTTTCCTCTGTCCGGTGGAGCGCGTTCCCGAGGTCGTGAATGCCTACTATGCGCTTCGCAACGATCCCAAAGACGAGATCAGCGCCGCCATCCTCGCCGAGTGCCGCACCAGTTCCAACCAACTCGACCGGCTCCGCTACAACCTGTACGACATTCCGTGGGGCGAACTCGCTTCGATCGGGATCGACCGCAACCAGCTCTCCGCACAGGATCTCCAGCGGCTCCGCGAAGGAGGAGAGACGCCTTCGCTGTTCGACGTCGTCTATAAAGTAGGACAGGACACGCAGATCTCGGCGGACAAATGCTCGCTGCAAATGTACCGCGATCTGGACGACCGTCCCCGGCTCGACGTCAAAGGCCCTCTGCCGCATCCGGAGTACAAGGACGAAAAGTACAAGATGCACATCAGCGCCGACGACGAGGCCCGGATCGCCTACGGCCGGGCACTGCCCCGCGCCATTATGGTCGATAACCACGGCAAGCAGGAGTGGTGCTACGCAGGATTCCGCACCGACACCAACCGGATGATTACCGTCCCCGTGCGGGCTGTCGCCAAACCCGAGTTCATCTACGGCAACCGGATCAGTCAGACCCAGCAGAACGAACTGGCGCTGGGCCGCGGCATCCGGCTCGAACACTGCAAACTGAGGGACAAAGACAACGAGTTCAGCTCCGTGTTCCAATTCGACGTCACCCGAATGGATTTCGTGCCGATCAATCCCAGTTATGCCAAGCCGTACATTCCGCCCCGGATCGCCGAGCAGTTGACCGAACAGCAGATCGAAGCGTTGAAGCGTTACGAGGAGATCGACGCCCGCAACGTCAAATCCTCTACCGGCCGCAACCTTTCGATCATGGGAATCGACCGTTCGACCAATGCGCCCTATTACTCCCGCATCAACCGTTCTCAGGAACAGAATAAGGAGCAGGAACAGGCCAAAGCGCAGGAGCAGACGGCAGGACGCGAACAAGCCGTATTCGAGGAAAAGACCCGATCGCAGGGGATGAGCGTCTAACGATGGCAGCCAGAAAGAAGATTCCCGATCCGGCGTACTTCGCCCGAAAGCTCGGGGCATTTCTGCGGGAACATCACCCCCTGCTCGAAAAGACCGAGGGGATGGTCCGTGAGCGGAGCCGCAGGGCGTGGGTCTCGGCATGGGACGCCCTGCAATCGGGCGACAGCGTGCGCACGGCCCTGCAAAAAGCGGACAGCGTGCTTTACAAAGGACTGCTCTTCTCCGGATACGATACGCTCAGGTGCGTTCTCGCCGCGGAGTTTCCCGAAGTTCCCGAATCCGAACGGCACGAGTGCGTGGTGCGGCTGCTCCCTCTGTGCAAGGAGGCGTTCATGCGCTACGACCTCGGCGACGACCTGCTCGCGAGCCCGGAATACAACCACCTGATCCTCGATCTGATCGAGGTCGTCCGCAGGCATATCGGGGAATGCCTGTATTAAAATGATCGACACTGCCTGCAAAGGCATAATCCATTAAAATTTATCACGATGAAAACATTGTTTTTTACGGCTGCCGCCGCAGCCCTGCTTTGCTCTTGCGGCAAAGAACCCGTTTGCGAACATACGCCCGCTCCCGACACGCAGGGGGCCGCAGTGACCCTCTCGTTCGATGCCGGATCGTCCCGGACCAAATCCTTCTTCGACCCGACGGCTGCGGCCGAAAGCTGGGAGAAAAGCCTCTCGTCGGTCTGCGTGCTGGTCTTCGGAGCTGACGGACGACTGCTCGTGCAACGTAACTTCACCGATTCGGAACTGTCGGCCAAGAAAGCCACGTTCGCCATCCCGAACGCTTTGGCCGGACAAAACTGCGACTTTTACGTCGTGGCGAACAAAACCGTCGGCGGTATTTCCGGTAAGACGGCGCTGATGACACTGAGCGAAACCACCCCTGCCGAATACAACGGCACCTTTGCCGAAGTATCCGCCCAAGCCAAGCGGTCCGGAGGATTCGTTATGACAGGCCATACGACCAAAGCCATCGCCGCGCAGGGAACCAAAACCGACGTGGCGGTAACGCTCGAACGCACCGTAGCCAAGATCGCGGTACAGGCATCCACGACGGCCGAGTTCTCGGAACGCTATTCGGGCAAAGTGCGGATCAACTCGGCCGTGCTCTCGAAAGCCGCCTCCCGGAGCAACCTGATCGCTCAGCAGACCCCGAACACGGGGCCCATGACCTTTACTCACACGCAGGCGGCCGACGAGCTCTCCGGCAAGTTCCGGAACCTGTTCTACGTGCCGGAGAACGGCGAGCTGGCCGAAGGGAGCCGCCTGCTGCTGACCCTCGGCGCGACATACGACCGCGACGGCAACTTCTCGACGACGGACGACCAAGCGGAAGTCACCTATCCCGTAGAGCTGTCAGGAGACGGCGCGGGCCGGTTCCTTCGCAACGGATATTACCGCGTACAGGCCCTGATCGACGGGCTCACCGGCAGCGAATTATCCGTCTCGATCTCCGTGGCAGACTGGGAGACCCCCGTCACGCAGTCGGTAAACCTCGGACAGTAGCGCACTCTTTCGGGGCAGGGGCCGTCCTCTGCCCCTTACTTTCTCATTTAAACTATACCGGTTATGAAAAATCCGCTTATCGTTTTCACGTGTGCGCTGGGGGCGCTCTGGAGCTCGTGCGCCGGTCTTGCCGACCGGGACCGGGCGACGGGCCCCGATTCGCTCAGCGTCACGTTCGCCGTTACCGTCCCGGAGACGGAAACCGTAACCCGCGCCCTCTCGCCGGAAGACGAGCGACAGGTGCGCGACCTGAACATCTACCTCTTTCACAAAACGACCGATATACGCAAGCACCTCTTCTCGGACGACGGTGCCGGACAAATTACCGCAACGCTCATCCGGGGCGACTACGACGTCTTCGTCATAGCCAATGCCGGAGGCGATACGGGAGAACTGACGCGCGAAGAGGCCGAACGGTTCTCGCTGAGCATTCCCGGAGAATCCGGCCTGACCGCTGCCGGAGGACTGCCCATGTCGGCCCGTCTCTCCGTCTCGGTCTCCGGTCCCGCCGTCATTCCCGTGTCGCTCGTGCGGTGCACGGCCAAAGTGACCCTCTCTTTAAGAGTGGATGAGCGGATCGCCGGGGAGATCGCATTGCAAAGCGTCCGGGTAGGACACGCCCCCGGCACGGTAACCCTGTTCTCCGACAACCGGGCGGCGGAATCCGCCCTGATAGACTACGCGAAGCGAAGCGTCACGGGTAACGCCTTCTCCGGCACGTTCTATATCCCGGAGAACCTGCAAGGGGTCAACGCCTCAATCACCGACCAGCGGGACAAGAGCGCCGCGAACGCGCCCGCCGCAGCCACCTGCCTCGACATCCGGGCTGTGGCCGAAGGTCGGGAAATAGCCTACCGGATCTATCCCGGAGCGAACAATACGACCGATTTCAACCTCGAACGGAACCATCACTACGTGATCGACGCCACGATCCGGGGCGCCGACGCCATCGACACGCGCGTATCGACCGTCGATCTGACGTTCGGGTCAATCGCAAACCCGTGTAACGTCGGGGAAACCGTTACGTCGAGCGTAACCGTAAAATGCACGAACAGTCCGAACCGCCAAATCTATCTGGCCGCGCAGATCGTCGAGGGCGGCGGGACGCTGACCGTAAACGGCTCCGCATGGCCCCCCGGCGCGGCCATGCCCTTTTGCAAAGGAAACGAAACCCGCACCGTTCCGGTGACGCTGGTTCCGAGCCGCAGCGGACTGATCCGCATACGGTTCACGGTATCGGACGCCGCCGGATACATTACTTATTTGGAACTGACCACCTACTGTCAACAGTCTTATCCGGTAACGACCGTATTCAGCGAGAACAGTTGGAGCAAAACGGCCCATACGCCGCTTACCTTCTCGGTAAAAGCCAATCAGCAGAATAACACGTCGGGTTTTACGATCCGCTATGAACTGCTGCAAGGCGCAGGGGATATGTACTATGGCGGTATCAAACTTTCCGACGGGCAGTCGTTGACCAGCGGCGCAAACGATCCGGCGACGGGGCTGACTTTCCCGTTCAGCTTTACCCCGACCGTTATCGGCACGGTATCGTTTCGGCTGACGTTTACCGGCGCGAACGGGCAAGCGTCCGTCGTCGAAAAGACCTATACCGGGATCGGTCCGTACAAAATCGACATCACGCCTGATTTCGCCAAAATCCAACCTGCCGGAACGACCGTGACATCGGACGGATATTCCGGAATTTATTACAAAAATTTCACGATCCGGTTGCTTGCCAGTACCGATAAAGCCGTTCCGAAACCGGTAACGCTCCGTATCGGTTTGCAATACAAGTTAGGGGAATACAAAACCTCGCTTACGCCGACCATAACGACCCAGACCCAAACGGGGACGGTCACGCTCAGCGCCGGAAGCAAAACCGGATATACGGACCTGGTAACGTATGCCGCAAGCTGCATCGGCTATAATACGGGCATGGGTTCCAAGATTATCTACCCCGGTTTCTACATGGTTCCCAAACAAAATTACGAAACGAACGAACACAGCGAAGATGCTTCTGTTACCTCGTGCAAAATAACGAGCGACGCCGATAGCTCGATTGAATTTACCCTGCTTACGCCACCCAAATAACAACGCTATGAAAACATATCTTTTATTGATTCTATGGGCCGCAGTCTTTTGCGGCTGTTCGAAGCTGGCCCGTACGGAAGACCCGGCGACGGCTGCCGAAATTCCCGTATGTTTCCAAATAGAGTGCCCGCAAATGGACGAGCCCGCGAAAGCCCTGACCGACGCGCAGGAGAAAACGGTGAAAGACCTGAACCTGTACCTGTATTGTAAAAATGCGACCGGCAAAGACGAACATATCTATTCGGCGGGATCGGCGAATATTACCCGCAAACTGACCGTAGGCGATTACGACCTGTTCGCGATCGCCAACGCGGGCGGCGATCTGGGAAACATGACCCGCGCACAGGTCGAACAGTCGGCCCGTACCGTCGGCGACGAAGCGGCGCTCGAAACCGGCTCCGCGCTTCCCCTGTCCGCGAAAACGTCCTTTTCGGTCCAAGCGGCCACGACCGTACCCGTTGTCCTGCGGAGAATCGTCGCCTGCATCGAACTGAACCTGTCGGTCGCCCCGCAACTGAGGGAACGGATCGCGCCGCGCTCCGTGCGGATACTCTCCGCCCCGCTCCTTGCGGCTTACTTCGCCGACAACGCGCCCTCGGAAGACGACGCGGTGACGGACTACGCCCCCCGGAGCATCACGGGCCACTCTTACAGCGGAGCGTTCTACGTGCCGGAGAACCTGCAAGGCACCGTGGCCGGCATCACGGACCCTACGCAAAAGGCTCCCGACAAGGCTCCGGAACAAGCGACCTGCATACACATCGAGGCCGTGAACCAGACCGGGCGCAAGCTCGACTACTTCATCTATCCCGGCGAAAACGATACGGACAATTTCGACATTCGGCGCAACCGCCGCTACATCGTCCATGCGACCGTCATGGGCGAGAACACCATCGACACGCGGGTATCCACGACGGACGTCGTACTGGGCAGCGTCAAGCCGTCGTACCGTCCCGACGAACCCCTGTCGACCGAACTGCGCCTGCTTACCGTCAACAACCCCGATCCGTCGTATAATTTCTCATATCGCATCTACGAAGGCGCGGCCTCGGAACTGCGCGTTCAGGGACGGCCCCTCGCGCAGAACACGCCGCTGCCGGTAGACTTCTCCGGCAACGAGTACCGCCTGCCGATTCTCTATACGCAGGCCGCGCCCGGCGAAGTACGCATCGGCCTTAGCGTAACCGACGGGTACGGGTACTCGGTCGAAAAGGAGCTCCGTGCGACCTACAAGGCTCCCGAACCCATCGTGGCGGACCTGTCGTCGCTCGCAGGGAGCGTCTGCCACACCGCCCAATCGTTCACGCTCGACCTCTCCGAGCGGGAGTACGAAGGCTCGTTCGGCGTCGTATGCGAACTGGCCGAAGGCGCGGGAACGCTGGCCTACGGCACGGCGTCCAATACGATTACCGGCGGCAGGCGGCTGACCCTCCCGGCCGGCAGCCATACGTTCTTCTTTACCGGAACGCAGAGCGGCCCGGTGCTGATCCGCTTTACCCTGAGCGATACCAACGGGCAGAGCCTGACGGTCGAGCGCTCCGTGACGATGACCCCGCTGATAATCCACATCCGGCCCCGGTTCGTCTACGGCACGTGCCGGGTACCGCAGAGCGGCGGACTCGTGCGAATGGACAGCTACCTCGATTTCTCGGTCGATACGGACCGGCCGCTCCTGCACGAGATCGCGCTGAAGTTCGATTGCTCCCTGACGCTCGAAAGCACGACGATCCCATCGACTCAGAAGATCAAAAAGCTCGATCCGCTGACCTGTATGCTGACGCCGAACCGCCCGAACTACTCCGCGCAGGCGCTCTACTATTCGGCCGAAAGTCCCCTCTATTACGCGGACGCTTCGGGCAACCCGACGTCCGTCATGCGGCACGGCTATCAGGTCAGGGATTATTCCCGTTTGGTTCAAGATATTACGAACCGTCCGTCGGACAACTCGGTCTCTTACATACTCGACGGAGCCGTATGGAGTCGCGTGAACAAATAATCGCATGGACATGAAACGGATCGCTACATGGGCCGCCGTGCTGACGCTCTGTACGGCGGCCTCCGCCTCGGCCCAGCTTCGGGCCGTGCGGGTCGACGCCTTTGCCCTGATGACCGGGACGCTTCACTCAGGCATGGATTTCATGATCGGTGAAAAACTCTCGCTGGACGCTTCCCTCTACTGGAATCCGATGCAACTGGACGCCTTCCGCTCCAAACTGCTGATCGGGCAGGCCGGCGTGCGCTTCTGGCGTTTCGAGCCGAACGTAGGCCCTTTCGTCGGGACTTATATCGCCGCAGGACGATACGATATGGGGAACCGGCGGCGGCATCACAAAGGCATGCTGGCTGGTGCGGGCGCATCCTACGGGTACTGCTGGATGCTCGCCAAGCGCTGGAGCCTGATCGCCGAGATCGGGGCGGGACTCTATTACGTGAGGGATACCCGCCGGGAATACTTTACCCCGTGGAGCGAGGACGAGATCATCCGCCGCAGCCGGCGACTGATGCTTCTGCCCTCGAAAGTCGAAGCGAGCTTTTCGTACCTGTTCTAAATCCCTTATGCTATGAAAATCCGTAATATGGTATTTCTGGCCGTACTCTCTGTTTCGGTGCTCTCCTGCACGCTGACCCGCAGGATGGAGCGCCGGGGTACGGCCGCCGCGCTGTCGCTCATGCAGAAGCGGAAGCCCGCGTCGGAGGACAGCCTACCCGAAAGCGGCAGGCATCCCGGCGAGGGATGGGTCAGACGGCCGAACGGCGATTCCCTTTACTGGGCCGGAACGCTGGTGGACAAGGACGGCGAACGCCGCATGCTGATCCGTTTGGATGAAGTGCGGGTGGTCGGACGCAGCAAGGTCGTCGTAGAACGGATGGGGCTGGTGACGCTCGACTTTCAAATTACCGTACCTGAACATTTACAAGGAAACTGTCTGGGAATTGTCATTACACCCCAGCTACACGATGGAGACTCGACCGTAAAACTGGAGCGGCTCGTCGTGCGAGGCGGACTGTACGGCCGCTTACAGGAGCGCGATCTGTGGCAGTTCGACAGATATCGGGAACGTATGAACTTGCTGATGCGGGATGCCATTGACTCCGTTCGTGAATCCGTTCTCGACAAAGCCTATCACCGGATTGTACGCTTCCCCCGCACTTCCGGGGCGCGGCTGGACTCGGTCGTGAAGGAACGGGAGCGGATCGACTATTACTACACGCAGCAGGTCAGGCCCCGAAACGGCAGCAAGCAGCTCGTCGTGACACTCGAAGGTGAGGTGCGGGGGCTCGACGGGAGCCGTTACGAGCTCCCGCCATCGGACACGCTCCGCTACACCGTATCTTCCATGCTCTCGCTGATCGACACCCTGCCGAGATTCTGCATCCGCGTAATCGACAAGTATGCCGTCGTGAGGGACCGGAACTACATCGCTTTCCGGGTCAACGGAACCGAACTGTGCGACACGCTGGGAGACAACCGCCGGCAGTTGGAGCGGATCGCGGCGCTGATGGACAGCGTGGTCGATCTGGAAGAGTTCTATCTGGACAGCCTCGTGATGACGGCCTCTTCGTCGCCGGAAGGCTCCTTCGCACGGAACGGCTTTCTGGCGAAGGAACGGGGATATGCCCTGCGGAACTACCTGCGCGGGCGCTTCGGAGACGGTGTCGATACGACGGTTACGGTACGGTGGATAGCCGAAGACTGGAAGACTCTTGACAGGATGATCCTCGAAGACGACAGCATCGCCGATAAGGAACCGATTCGGGAATTGATCGCAGAAGAGAAAGATCCGGATCTGCGGGAGCGAAAGATCCGGGAACGCTTCCCGGAACAGTACGCCTATATCCGGCGCAAGTATTACCCTCGGCTTCGCTGTGTGGATTTTCGTTACGACCTGCGTCGGAAGAATATGATTAAAGACACGATCCACACAAGGGAGCCCGACACGCTGTATGCACGCGGGGTACGTCTGCTGCGCGAGCGCCGTTATGCCGAAGCCGTAAACCTGCTCTACTCGTACAGGGATCGCAACAGCCTGATCGCCCTGCTGTCGCTCGGATACGACCGCTCGGCTTATGAAATCGCACAAGGTTTGCCACAAGGAGCTGAAAACGACTATCTGCATGCCATCGCCGCGATGCGGGTAGGATGCCGGGACGAAGCGGCGAAGCACTTCGAAAGGGCTGCCGGGGCGGAACCGAGGCTGAGGTTCCGCGCAAAACTCGATCCCGAACTGACTGAACTCGCAACCAATCCTTAACGCCATGAAACCTCTTTTGTTTCTTTTTCTTACGGGAATACTCTGCGCCTGCACGCTGAGCGAACAGGCCGACATGGAAATCAATCCCAAACCGACCCTCGTAGTGGAATACCGGTACACCGATACGAATGGAAACAACACGACGCGCGAAGAGATCGGACATACGGTCTCCCTGCTGTTCGACCCTGCGGGGATGTTTCTGCGGGAAATAACCGCTTTCGGGAAACGTTTTACCGACTCGATCACCCTGCTCAGCGGCGTTCCCGCCGGGGAATATACGGTCGTCACGTTCGCCAATGCGGACGGCATGGAACGTCCGGTGCTTACGCCCGGAGTGTCGCGGATGACGGAGCTGCTGTGCAAAAAGAAAGACACGGGGGCCAACCGCACCGCCGAGCGTCTTTTCCACGCCCTCACGCGCTTTACCGTACGGCGGGGCCGGCCGCAGGTGCGCCGGATAGAACTCTGCAAGAAATATTTTCGTATCGAGCTGAGCGTAACCGGCGCAGACAAGCTGTCCGGCAACGCGGACGACTTCCGGGTGCTGTTCGACGGTATCCCTGCGGGAATCGACTACCGGGGAGAACCTTTGCAGGAAACGATGCGGTTCACGCCGCTGCTGGAGAAAGACGAAACGGGAACGATGAAAGGCACATTCGACGTATTCTGTTTCGAACGGCAGAACGAGGTGCGGATAACTCTCCGCTTGAAAGAAGAGACGATCGGAGAAATTTCTTTGTCCGACTACCTGGCCCGGTACGGCGAGCGGATAGACTATCACTGCGGCAAAGAGGTGGTGATCCCCATTCGCATCGACGTCACATCCTCCGAAATTACCGTTACGGTCAGCGACTGGGACGAAGGGAAGATACAGATTCCCGTAATAGGAAAATAGTCCTTATCGTAAGCGCACGGGCCGGCGGCTTGCCGGCCCGTGCGCTTATTCGGTGCTCTCGTCTTCACCGTCCGGAATGAACACGCCCGTCTCGATTTCATAGCGGCCGAACGAACTGTTCCGATTCCCTAAAAACACATATCCGTCCTCTTCTCTCGAAAATTCTTGCACGGGAGGATCGAATAGATAACAGCCCTGATTCGCCATATACTCATTGAACGAATCCAATGCCTTGTCGAATATCGATCTCTTCATATCGCTTTTTTTGTAAAGATAAGCATTAATTTCGTTCCCGAATCCAGAAAATAAAGTAGATATTGCATCGGGCAATATTCAAATTATCTGTTCTCTTTACTGTAATGTAAAACTATGTAGAATGCTCAATATCATCTTTATAATCTACATAGAAATACAGAATTTGTTTTCAGAAAATAGATTCGTTATTTAGATAAATCAGCTCCTCTATGGGCAATATCCCAAACGTATAAAAGCCGGAAAATCATTATTTTTCCGGCTTTGCCATTAACAGGATAAATATCCGTTAATTTTTGATAGATTCCCGAAAGATTTTAGCCGGCTTAAAAGACGGTATGCTATGGGCGGGAATTACGATAGTGGTCTGTTTGGAGATGTTCCGGGCGACTTTCGATGCCCGCCGTTTCACGATGAAACTACCGAATCCTCTCAAATATACGTTCTCATTTTTACATAACGATTCCCGAACATTTTCCATAAAGGATTCGATTACAGCGCCGACTTCTTTTTTGTCGATACCGGTATTTTCGGAAACCTGTCTTACTATATCTGCTTTTGTCATAACGGGTGATATTTATCGTTTCGTTTTATGGAATGTAAAGATAGACAACCTTTTCCGTATTTGATAAGAATCGGATACCGCGTGATTGGCTATATTTTATCTATATGAAAATTAAAGTATTACAAAATACGTTTTCATTCGTTCATTAAAAAGCTTTCCGATTTATTCCGTTCCTACGCGAAGGTCGTGAACGGCGACCGCCCCTGACAAGGTTGCCCTACGGTTCGGGCGAAAAAATCGCACCCTTCGGGTGTATTTTTTCGCCCGAAACCTTGCATGGGCGGATCGGGACCCGTTCACGGCCCTTGTCTTCGGAACGGAACCAAATCCAATAAAACGTCAAAAAAAGTTTATTGGTTTTTCTGTTCCATAGAATCTAAAAAACATTTGCTATGGAAAAGAAAAAGATCGTGAGGGGGATCGTACTGATTCTCCTTTTGTCGCTGTGCGTCTATTATCGGCAACCGCTGCTGCACCTGCTCGGCTGGTTCCTTCTGGGAACTGGTCTCATCTGCTTTATTCTGAGACTGCTCTGGAGACGGCGCGGCCTGATTCTGGGCATCGCCATCGTTTATTTTCTGTTCTGTAACGCTTAACCGTCATTCCCATGCCGAACACCGACCGATATAAGAAAGCGGGGTATGAAACCCGCGAGGATTACCTGAACGACCTGGCCGTGCGATACTGTGTCAATCCGATCATCGTCTCCGGGCTGGCCGGGATTCTGGGAGACGAGGAAGACTTCGACGGACTCGTCTCGGCGATCGAAGATATGAGGGATATGATTCCGGCGGACTGATCCCGCACTTCATACGAATAACATGAAGACCGGCCCGAAGCCGGTCTTCGCCATTTCATAACCATTAACAATTAAAAATCATGGCAACAGGAAAAGAGAGAAAACAGGCACGCGCCGACCGCTATCGGGAACGCGCATTACAGGCGAAAGCCGGTTCTACCGCAGCTTACAGGCGTTCGGAAGAACTCACGAAGAACATCCCTTCCGGACAGCCGATACTCGTCGGGCATCACAGCGAAAAAAGACACCGCCGGGCTCTCGAATGTTCATGGAACGCTTTGGGGAAGAGCGTCGAACTGGAGCGGAAGGCGGATTATTACGCGGCGAAAGCCGAGGCTGCCGAGCATAACCGGGCAATCTATGCGGAAGACGATGACGCCGTCGAGAATCTGACGGAGAGAGTCGCAGCGTTGGAATCTCTTCAGGAGCGTATGAAAGCGGCCAACAGGATTATCAAAAACCTGAAACAGACACAGGAAGAGAAGATCGAGGCGCTGTGCAGGCTCGGCTTCGAAAGACGGAACGCCGAAGAGCTGTTCGTCCCGAATTGTTTCGGACAGATCGGCTTCGCCGACTTTACGATCCGGAACAACGGGACCAATATCCGGCGGCTGAAAAAACGGCTCGAAAGCGTCGCCCGTCTGAAGAGTACCCCGACGAAGGAATACACGATCGGGGAGGTACGGATCGTCGAAAATACCGAAGCCAACCGCCTTCAGGTGTTTTTTCCGGAAAAACCTTCCGAAGAGGTGCGGAAAGAGTTAAAATCCAACGGTTTTCGCTGGGCGTCGATCGCAGCGTGCTGGCAATCCTATCTGAACGAACGTCAGAAATACCGTATCGAACGGATACTGAAAAATGAAACTGCCAAATCCTGAATTATGCCGCAATTCGATTTTTATCAGGACACGAGAATACGGACCTGGGAACGCTGCCATTTTAAAGTAGAAGCGGAAAGCTACGAAGCGGCGGTCGCTATAATAAAAAATTTCTGCGACTGCGATGTAAACAACCACGAGGAAGAGGTCGAATTCGGGCCCCTCGAAATCCTTTTCGAACATTCCGAAAAGATCGATCCCGGGAAGAACGAAGGGAGAGCTACGATCAGGATTTACGCAGAGGACGATACTCCGATTATCGACAACGCACCTTTCGGAACGGATACATCCGGTGCTGCAAAAGAAACGAAGACAATCGGCAGGCAGGATAATCGGAAAAACCTGCCTGAAGAAAAAACATGGGGCGTATTTCTTTATTCCGAGGAATATTTTCTTTCGGACGTTTCCGACCGGGAAATCGTCGAACGATGGCGACAGACATGCAAAAACGAAACGTCCACACCTGTGGAAAACCTTACCCCCGACGAATTCGCCCACCGATTGAATGAAGGCGGTCTGATCGCCGGGTACAAAGTTCGGTTCATCCATTATTAATCCATAAAACCATTTCAATCATGTTTTTCGAACAGATCGACCGGATGATGGGACGGGATGCAGACCTGATCCTGACCATCCGCAAAACAGACGACGGCACGCTGACCGTAGCGGCGCACACCCGCATGAACGGAGTGGAGGACGAGGCCCGGCACTACATCGCCCCGTTCACAGCCTCGGGCACTCCGCAGGAGTTGGATACGGGTTTCATTCCCGCACTGGCCGAGCCCGCAGTCAAAACGCAGGGTCTTCTGACGAACCTGAAGCAGTACGAGAAGCAGCTCGAAACGGCCCGTGCCAACAGCAAGGCCGAGAAAGAGCGTAAAGACAAGGAAGCGAAAGAGGCGAAGGAGCGTAAGGAAAAGTGCGACAAATACCGGAAGAAGGCCGACGAACAGACCGCCGCGGGCAAATACGCCGACGCGCTGACCAACCTGCGCCAGGCACGCCTTCATGCTACAGAGGAAGAGAAGAAAAAGATCGACGCGCAGATCCGCACCGTACAGGCCAAAGCGAGTCAGGGAACCCTGTTCGGAGCGGCGATGCAGCAGCCGGCACAATCTCCTTCACAGTTCCAGCCTCGACCGCAACCTGTCCCTGCCTCCCGTCCGGCAGAACCGCCAGCCTCCGCTCCCTCTTACGTGGAGGAGGAGGCCGGCGATCCCTACGGCGAGTTCGTCGATTTCCCGGAAGAATGCCGGGCGAAAGACCCTTGCCAGAACATGGACCGGGACACATTATTCTAAACCTAAACCTTTTATAAAAGACATCGATTATGGCATTTGCGATTAACGGCCTCGAACGGGCCTTTACGTTCGAAAAAGGAAACGAGACGATTACGCTTTCCGATCCCAACCCTTCCATGACGCCCGAACAGGTAATGAACTTCTATGCGGGAACCTACGCGGAACTGACCACGGCGACCGTGCAGGGTCCGGAGATAAGGGGTGACCGAAGCGTTTATACGTTCAAAACGACACTCGGCACGAAAGGATGACGGGTATGAAAAAGAAAACGGCAACCGATAAACCGAAACCACCATGCGAACGGGAATTGGACGACCGGCAGAGGGACAGCCTCTGCCGTCTTATTATCGACGAGGCGACCGACCGCGACTACGAAAGGGGAACCGACCGCAAACAGCGGATCGCGGCGCCGGAAGGTTCGGTCATGATTTTCTGAAGACGGAATTTTCCGGCCTCACCCCCGCGAAGATCGAACGGGAGACGAACGAAGGCTGCGTCGATCTGCTGACCGAAGAGAATTACCGCTACCTGCTGGAATGCGTCCGTCATTACGCGGGGCTTCTGGGAAGGGAGTTGCGGCATACTTCCGGAGAGACTTTGTGCGGAAGCTTCGTCAATTTATACAAGGAGTTGGCTGCCTTGGTCCCGCAAGAAGTCAATTTCGAAGTTTACCAAGATCGGCTGACTTTTTGCCTGTACGAGTACCACAGTTGGCCGGAGTGGACTTTCCACTGGCTTCCGGTCTCCTTTATCGACAGGCTGGAGGGACCGCTCAAACGTATCGCCATAACGTTCATCCATGAGTTCGCCCGAAGCAACGGGATGAGCTATCTGGACGAATGGGGCGATCTGGAGTGGGCGTTGGAGTGGATGGCCGGATATGCGTCGGGGCCGCACCCCGACAAAGAGGAACGTAAGGAGTACCGCCGCACGATCCGATCCTACTGCAAGGGCCATGCGGTGCATTTGCTGGAGCGCGTACAAAAACGCCGTTACTACAAACGTCTGCGGCAGGCGGTCGAACGGTATCGTCCCGCGGATGAATACGAAAAAGGATTGATCGCCCTGTTTCGGGAGGGGTTGCAGTTCATCGGGCCGGATACGCCTTCGATCATGCGCTACTTCTACGACCCGTACGACGATGAAGGAATAGGGGACGGGGTTACGGTCGATCCGGACCGGATGATCCGGGTCGTCTTCGATCCGCACGATTTGCTTGCAGACAATCTCTCCGAGATGCTGAACCATGAGATTCAGAACTGCGATTATCTCATCGCTCCCGCCACGACGCTGTTTCTCACTCCCGAACTGACGGAGCCGTTTTCAAAAGACGACTATCCGGAACGCTTCGCCGCATGGGTAGAGAGTTTCGCCGAATATTTAAACGCTTATAACCCCGATCGGCCATGAACAGACTGACCGAAGAATTTCACGAGCTGCTTCGTCCCGAAGCGGCGCTGATCGCATACCGTTGCGAGGAGCCGCAGCGGAAATACTATCTGGAGACGCGCCCGATCTTAGAGAACGGCAAAATGGGCGAAGGTCGGCCCGTATCCCATGAGTTCATGAACCGGCTCCTGAACGCTTACGGCGAATCGCATTCGGGCGCACCTTTCGGTTTTGTGCCGGAGCGCCTGCTCTACTGCGACGTCCGCATGGGCCGGGAAAAGTACGTCTGGTTCGATCCGCCCGGCAAAAGGATGATGTACTTCAGCGAAGGGCTGGGCATCGAGAATGCCGAATACCACATGCCGGGCGTGGCGTATGTCGTGGAAAACGATACACTGCGCGTATATGCGTTCCGGGGCGAACGGCCGCAGCCTCAGGAGAAGCTGTTCCTCGGACCGTTCTTCAATACTTCTTCCAGCCATGTATGCCTCGGCACGGCGCGTCTCGACAAGCCTAAGAATCCGACCTATGCGGAGCTTCTGGCATATTGGGAAAAACGGTTCTGGCAGTCGGAATTCTCCCACTTGAGCGGAGAAGGAAATCCGACAAAACACAACCTCGTACTTGTCACGAAAGCGGCCCGCGACCGGCCGTTCGACCCCGACGAACTGAAACCCTATGGTAAAACCCTCGAACAATTATGTCTATGATACGCGCACATTTTTCAGACTCATACTTAATCGACCCCCGACATCCGGTAACAGTGAACGTAATCGGAGCCGGTGGGACCGGCTCGCAGGTCGTCACCTCGCTCGCCCGTATGGATTTGGCCCTGCGCCGACTCGGCCATCCGGGTCTTTTCGTGCGGGTCTACGATCCGGATAGGGTTAGTGAATCCAATATCGGCCGCCAGCTTTTCAGTGAAGCAGACCTCGGACTCAACAAGGCACAATGCCTTGTCACGAGGATCAACCGCTTTTTCGGCAATGACTGGGCGGCCGTGCCGGAACGTTACCGGAAACCGGAGGATAACCGGTTCGCCAATCTTTTTATCACCTGTACGGACAGCAAAAGCTCCCGGCTGCAACTCTCGAAGCTGCTCGAAGCGCACCGGCCGGGAAACGGCTATACGGACTACAGTACGCCGCTATACTGGGCCGATTTCGGGAATGCCCGGAAGACGGGACAGGTCGTAGTGGGCACGATCCGCAGGAATATCAAACAGCCGGAATCGAAGAAGTTCGAAACCGTGCAGCGGCTGCCGTTCGTAACCGAATACGTGAAAGGCTACGCCCGGTACAAAGAGGAAGAATCAGGACCAAGCTGCTCACTCGCAGAAGCACTCGGCAAACAGGATCTGTTCGTCAATTCCTCACTGGCTCATCTCGGATGTAGCCTGCTTTGGAAAATGTTCCGTGAGGGTGTCATATTTTTTCACGGATTCTACATGAATCTTGATACGATGCATGTCAATCCGATTACCTTATGATTTTATTTCTTTAACATGCTAAACAAAACATTATGTCTTACGATTATTCTCAACAAAAAGAGCCGATGCGAACCCGCGAGTACGCCTACGTCAAGGAGGTGGAAAGAATGCTTAACGGCAGTTTTAGTTTCCAAAATTTCGCCGCCTGCCTGCCCGAAATGCACCGTACGCTCCAGCAGCGTTTCTTTCGACTGGTCAAAGAGTGCATCCTGTTTATGGCCGGGCCCGGAAACGTCGCTGTCGACGACCGCAACCGGGCCTCCTATGAAATGTGCCGCGATCTGGCCGAGATCGTTCGTAACCGACCTCTACCGTTTATCTGATACGCCGCAGAGCAATCGGAAAGTCTGAAGTTAAACAAATCCAGTTAAATAAATATTCGACGAAATGAGCACACAAAAACTAACAACCAGCTTTTTCGGCCATAGGGTCGAAGTGACGCTCGTCACTGCCGATGACGGCGACAAATGTTACGCGTCGATACCGAATTCTGTCGTAGACCTCTTTTCAGAACGTATGGAATGCGGAGAACGGGAAGGTTCGTTCGAAAATCTACCGGACGATGAATTGAACAGCGGGGCCGACGGATTCGCCCTTTCCGGACATTGGCGCATAATCGAGATCGACTACCGGAAAATAGTCCGGATACTGACATGGAAGGGCGAATGCGCTTCCCATGAGGCTCTTACCGAAGAGTCGTTCGTCCGCCACTTCGGTAATGCGGCGGGAGATCGTTATTATAAAAAATGGAAAGGTCGCTTTCGGTTCGACCTATGTCGGATGTTGGCCTGTTTCGAAGGCAACGACTCGGACGGTCAACGCTTTTGCGATATGATCGCCGAGGAAGTACGAAAATACGAACAACGCCGGAGTGAAAAACAACCGGATTTATACGGACGCAGGGAATGATACGCTTTTTTGGGAAAGACGTAATAAATCGAAAACCATGTAAACCGGGAGCGGCTCTAAACGGAGCCGCTCTTTTTACATCCTTAAAAATCTATCGTTATGGGACAAGAAACAAAAACGGCATCCAAGGAGTTCAAAGTACGCCTGCACCATACGGATACCGGACGCTGTCTGGAGGTATGGGAAATGCAGCGGGAAGGCAAGAAAAACATCTACGTCGGGCGGGAGGACTGCGGAGCCCATCTGTGGCAAACGCTGCGCGACGCTCCCGACGGTTTCTGCGAATGCGATTATGTCATCAGCCGCACCGTAGAGTTTATCATCTGCAAAGGAGACTGGACTCCCGTAGGACGCGACGGCAACGACCGCGAACGTTTCGCGGAACCCTATCCGACGCTGGACGAAGCCTGCCAAAAGGCTTGGGAGCGTATCCGGAAGGACTATCCCCATGTCACACGGGACGGATTCGGGGAGTGGATCAAATCCTTCTCGCCGCGGGAGATGGAAGCGAACGAAAAATGGGAATGGCGCGATGCCTGCAAGGAGACCACCGGCCGCGAAGAGCTCTGCCGGTTCGACTACATCGGCGATGAGATGGTCATATTCCGCCTCAGCCGGAAACACACGAAATGCGAAGCCCGCTGGAAGGAGTATTTCGCCCAATACGCGAATGTCGATGACCTGAAAAGGTATCTTAGATTTTACGGCTATGAGTACCGGTAGCGAAGACCGGTTCCCGCTGACGGTGGGCGAAGATACCGGCGACACCATCGACGTGAGCCTTTCCCCCGAAACGACTCCCGGAGTCTATGAACGCAGGGTTGCCTGCCTGATGCAGAGCGGCCTTTCGGAAGATGAAGCCCGGAGAGCAGCCGCAACCCCGCTCACCCTCGAACTGTTTTACGGCATAGGACAGGGACTCTTCGCCGTCGAGTCCGAACCGCTCGACAGCATTCGGGTTTACAATCCTTACGATGGGACGGAGGTTCCCAACGAGAATCTTATTTATAGCCGTTAAATCTTTACTGGAAATGAATGCACAGGAAAAACAACAGGGCCTGAACGAAGTGGTCGTCCGCAAGGTCGAGAAAATGGTCACGGCCCGTCAGGAGAACGTGCGCGCCGTGATCGGCCGCCTGCACAGGGAACAGGAACTGCTCCGAGATTACGTCGTTCCCATAGGGACGGAGCGCCACCGTTTCGATCAGACGCCCGTCGTATCGTTCCGGGACGAGGGAACGGTTACGCTGAACATTCCGCAGGGAGCGTACAGTCTGCACGGACACGCCATCGGACAGTTGGCTGCCCGCATGAACATTCCGTCGCGTTACCTGCGCGAGATGGCTGCCGGGGAGCCGTGGCAGCGTGCGCTGGCGGCCGACATGCTGAGCCGGCACTCCATACATACGCCCCGTTCCCGGGTACTGCTCCGGACGGTCGGAGCACAAGTGCGGGGCGTGCTGAGCGACAGCTACCGGCGTATCGACAGCCAAAGTACCCTGATCGCCTTTCTGGAGGAGGCGAAACGGCAGGGTGCGGTAATCTGCGACGCCTACATGAGCGACACGAAAGTATGGGCCGAGACGATCCTGCCGGCGCCGCTGACTATCCCGACGGCTAAAAACGGCCATGTCGTGATTTTCATGGGCGCGCGCTTCTCCACTTCGGACTACGGGGACGGAGCGCTCGACATGCGGGCGTTCCTGCTCAACGGAGTTTGCCTGAACGGCATGGTACGCGAAAGCGTATGGAAGCAGATCCATCTGGGAGCGAAGCTGCCCGGGAACCTGCGGCTGAGCGACCGCACTTACGAACTCGATACGCAGGCTACGGTGTCGGCCGTACGAGACCTGGCCCGGCAGCTTTACAGCCGCGAGACGATCCGCAAAAAGGCGGTCGAGATTCAGCGGGCCAGCGAAACGGACGTGGATTTCACGGCGGAGCTCCAGCGGCTGGTGAAGAACAACCGCCTGCTGAAAAACGAGAGCGAGCAGGTGGAGCAACTGCTGATGCAGAACCGGCCCGAGGACGGACTTCAGGGCGAAGCCACGCTGTGGAAGCTGACGCAGGCGCTGACGGCTTTCGCCCGGGATACGGAACCGACCCGCAGCCGGGAAATGCAGGAACTCTCCGGCGAGCTGTTCAAAAAGATCGCCTGAACGGAAACGGCAGTCACCGGGGGAGGACGATCTTTTGTCGTCCTCCCTCGTTTATTCACCTATTCATTCCATATTCGTTATGATCTATGCAAATATCCCTCAAAACATCCCCCAAGAGCAACGCGCCGAGATTAACCGGTCGATTCTCGCATCTCTGAAAACCTCTGCGAAAAAGCTTCCGGCAGAAACGGTCTACAACAGCTATACCGGGCTCGGAGGACTGCACGGACTCGACAGAGAGGATTTCGACTCGTACAACGACTATGCGCGGGCCAAAAAGGAGTTCGAGATGGGACAGTTTTTCACGCCGCACGACCTTTGCGCCCGCATGGTCGCCCTCGCGTCGCCCGATCCTTCGGAGATGGTACTCGATATGTGCTGCGGAATCGGCAATTTCATGAACCATCTTCCGAATCTCTACAATGCTTACGGTTTCGACGTCGATCCCGATGCGGTGACGGTAGCCCGCTACCTCTATCCGCAGGCCCATATCGAGGAGTGCGACCTGCGGCGCTACGATCCCGGCTTTCTCTTCGACCTGCTGCTCGGCAATCCGCCCTACAACCTCTATTTCGACGGTTGCCTGTCGCAACTCTATTTCTGCCGGAAAGCCTGCGATCTGCTGAATCCGGGAGGATTGATGCTGATCGTCGTTCCGCACTCGTTCATGCTCGACGGGTTCTGGAACAAGCGTCAGATAAACGAGATGGAAACCATGTTCTCGTTCCTCGGGCAGGTTCGTCTTCCGGACGATGCGTTCGCCGCGTCGGGCGTCGAAAAGTTCGGTACGAAAATCATGGCTTTCCTGCGGAAGTCGGAGCATATCGAAATGCGGCCGTACGATGCGGAATGCTTCCTCTCGTTCGAAGAGCTCGGGAAAAAGATCGGCGAGGCGAGGGAGGCGGGAAAAGCCGTCCGGATGAAACTGCAGCGCGAGGCCGATGAGATTACAAAGCAGGCGGAAAGGGAGTTTCAGTACAAAATCGACAAATACCTGTTCGAACTGAAAACCCACCCCCGCCTGCGGAAACACTACGATAAGTCCGTCGCGCTCGTTTCCGGATTCCGGAACCAAAAGCCCCCGACGCACTGTACCGTCGCGGAGTATGAGGAGTGGAAACGCCGCAGATTGACTCGCGCCAAAGTGCTCGCCGTCCTGCGACGGCACATCCGCCGTCAGAACGAAGTCCCCCGTAAGGAGATCGCGCTGGTCAAGACCTCTTACGGCTACAAGCTCAAAGCCTATGCTCCGCATCTGCTCGATAAGATCGAGCGGCGCGAAGTCTCTTTCCGGGAGTTGGTCGCGGCCGGAGAACGGCTGCCCGAACTGCCCCGGATGAACAAAAAGCAAAAGGAACAATACAGGCTGGCCGGAAAACTGATCGCCCGCAAGCGAAAGGAGTTTCTGCGTCAGCAGGCCCCTTTCTCCGAAATGGCTCCCGATCCCCGGATCGACGCCTATATCGACCGGCTGCGATTCCGCAACAAAGAATTGGAAGAGTGCGAGTTCACCCCGCTGCAAAAGCGGGATATGGGCCTGTTGTTCCAAAAACGCTATTCCCTGCTGAACTGGCAGCAGGGATCGGGCAAGACGGCCGTGGCTTACCATTTCGGCTGCTATGCGATGGATCGGCTGCAACAGGTCGAAAACGTGGTCGTGCTGGCTCCGGCCATTGCCGTCAATCTGACATGGGAACCCTTCCTGATCCGTAACGGGACGGAGTATATCCGTATCGACGATCCCGCCAAACTGTCGGAAGTTCCGGAAGGTGTCTTTTTGCTCGTCTCGCTGTCGATGATCGAAAAACTGCGAAGAGGATTAAAGGCCTTTATGAAGCGGCGGTCCAACAAGGTCTGCCTGTTGTTCGACGAGTCGGACGAGATCAGCAATCCGCTCTCGCGCAGAACCCGACTGTCGCTGGCCCTATTCCGCAGGGCCCGGTACAAAATGCTGGCGACCGGAACGGTCACACGGAATCATGTCAATGAACTCTACCCGCAGTTCGAAATGCTTTACAACAATTCGGTCAACATGATCAATTACTGTTCCGAAGCGTATTTCGAGGATAAGGATCGGGACATCGTTTCCCGCAGTAACGACCGCTGCGGAATGCCTTTCCCGGCTTACGGCGGACATCGCCTCTTCCGGGCCTGTTTTTCTCCGTGCAGAACGACGGTATTCGGGATCGAAAAGCACAATCAGGATATCTATAACAAGGAAGAACTCCAAAGGCTGATCTCCATGACGGTACTTACGCGCAAATTCCGGGAGTTCGCGGGGGAGAAATACGACGTGCACACATGCAACGTCGTACCGAGCGCGGGAGAGAGGGCCGTTTACCGGAAAGTCATGAAGGAGTTCCTGAGGCTGTGCGAACTCTACTTTACCTGTTCGAAAGACCGGAAGAAAGAGGCCCAGATGAGACTGATCCGCCAGATCATGCTGCTGATCCGCGCCTGTTCGGTTCCACATACGATGCCGGGATATATCGGAGAGCGGTTTCCGAGAAAAACGAAGCAGGTGGTCCGGATGGTCCGCAGGATACCGGGCAAGGTTACGGTAGGATGCACGACGCTCGGCGCGGTATCCATGTACGAGCGGCTGTTCCGGGAACTATTCCCGGACAGGCCGCTGTTCGTCATCCGGGGGAACGTCGCCTTCAGACGCAGGGAAAAGATCATCGCGGAGTTCGAGGCTACGGAGAACGGGCTGCTGGTCTGCACGCAGCAAAGCCTGAAAAGTTCGGCCAACATCCCTTCCTGCAACCATGCGATCCTCGAATCGCTCCAGTGGAATATCTCCAAGATGGAGCAGTTCTATTTCCGGTTCATCCGGCTCGATTCGAAAGAGTTCACGCATGTACACTTCGTCCTGTACGAAGATTCGATCGAACAGAATCTGATGGCGCTCGTGCTGACCAAGGAACGGCTGAACGACTTTATCAAAACGGGGGAGGTCAAGGAGCAATCCGAAATCTTCGATGAGTTCGGTATCTCACCGAATCTGATCGAGAGCCTGCTCCGAAGGGAACGGGACGATCAAGGACATTTTTATATCAGTTGGGGAAATCAAATAGTAAGCTGATGAATGTATTCTTCCGAAAAACTTTTGTTTGATTCAAAGGAAGTATAATTTTGCAAAGACAAACAAATATTAACCCGTGCCAAAATGGGTATGCCGAATTTAATGCTTTAAAGATATTACCAGTTAATGAAAAAGGACAAGATTTAAAACTTACGCAAGGCACATACGCAAGGCACATTGAGCATTCAATGAAAAAGCACTCACAAATCCCTTTGCAAGTGCTTGATTTTCTTGTGACTCCGACAGGATTCAAACCTGTAACCTCTTGATCCGTAGTCAAGTGCTCTATTCAGTTAAGCTACGGAGCCTTCCCTTATTGCGAGTGCAAAGATAGGTAAAAAATCGTTTCTTCCAAATAAAAAAGGCGGAATAGTGCAAAATAGTTCGATCGGAGCCGGGATTTCCGTCCGTCTCACGTTCTGTTGCCCCTGCAGTCGCGGAATATGGATGTTTTGAACCGAGTCATCGCACTGTTTTCATGCAAGAGGGAAAATGTCTTACGTTCCTTTTCCGATTCGTAAGCATAGATTTACGGTTTGCCAGAATGTCCATTGCGGATTCGGATGGCGTATTATGCGGTCTGACCTCGGATTCGTCGCGTGCTATGTTCGAGAAGCCGGAATTCGTCCCGATGTCGGTCGTGGTATCTTTCGTCGCGGTACGCTCCGCCGGATGGGAAGCGTATTTCCCGGTCTGCCCCGTAGGCTTTACGGGAACGATCTTATCGGAATGTCGATCGGGGTGGCCGTCGGTTGCGGACGCCGTCCGCCGATGGGGAGGCATGGAAGCGGCGTACCTCTTCATAAACGACTCATTCCCCGACTTGCGGAAAACTGGCGATCGTTGCGCCAGGTCTCTTATATGGAGCTTGTGGGCTCTGTTGCGGCGGAACGGCCGAAGCTGCCATGACTACCGCAATTCGTCGGCCGGCTGTTTTTCGCAGGATTGGCGTGCGGTCGGCGATTCACGATACGGTCCGAAAGCCTCGTTTCTTATTTACCCTTGATCCGGTCGGGGTGGGACGAAATGAACTCTGCCCAGCTCTTGCTGCCCGTGCGGCCTCCCCCGAGGGCCTTCTTGCGCGGCGACGGATCGATCCGGCCGATGACCGAGCACTGGAAATGGTGGCATACGGCGACGGCCAGCCCGTCCGTTGCGTCGAGATGCGACGGCAGTTCGGTCATATGGAGCATGCTTTTGAGCAGGGAAGCTACCTGTTCCTTCGAGGCCGACCCTCGTCCCGTGATCGCCTGCTTGACCCGGCGGGGCGCGTATTCCGAGACGGGCAGCCCCCGGCTCAGCGCGGCGGCCATAGCGACTCCCTGCGCCCGTCCGAGTTTGAGCATGCTCTGCACGTTCGCGCCGAAAAAGGGCGATTCGAGCGCCGCCTCGTCGGGCCGGTAGGTGTCGATCAGTTGACAGACGCGTTCGAATATGTGCTGCAGCTTACGATACGGATCGCCGATCCGGTGCAGGTCGATGTCGCCCAGTACGACCAGATGCAGCGCATTCCCCTCGCTTCGGACGATGCCGTAGCCCGTCCGGTTCGTGCCCGGGTCGATTCCCAGAATGACTTTGCCGTCCATCGGATGATTTCCTTATGCCGTCTCCGGCTACTGCTCCGCTTCGCCGAGCCGTTCGCGGAGCTTGGCCAGCTCCTTCTCCAGTTGGCGGACCTTGTAGCTCAGGTCGGGGAGGTTGCGGAAAACGGCATGCGAACGGTGGTACTTGATGCCCGGCATGGCGGGGCTTCCCATGTAGGTTTCTCCTTCGGGAATGCTGTTCGATACGCCCGATTTCGAGGCGATTTTGACCCGGTCGCCGACGGTCAGATGCCCGGCGATGCCGACCTGCCCTCCGAACATGCAGTTCGCGCCGACCTTGGACGATCCGGCCACGCCGACCTGCGAGGCGGCGACGGTGTTTTCGCCTACGGTCACGTTATGGCCGATCTGAATCAGGTTGTCGAGCTTGACGCCCCGGCGGATGACCGTCGAACCCATTGTCGCCCGGTCGATGCAGGTGTTGGCGCCTATTTCGACATCGCTCTCGATGCGGACGTTGCCGATTTGCGGAATCTTGTGATACGCACCCTTGTCGTCCGGAGCGAAGCCGAATCCGTCGGCTCCGATCACCGATCCGGCGTGGATCGTCACGTTGTCGCCGATCTCGCACTGTTCGTAAATCTTGACGCCGGGGAACAACTGTACGTTATCGCCCAGACGGACGTTGTCGCCCACGTAGACATGAGGATATATCTGGCAGTTTTTCCCGAGGCGGACGTTCGCGCCGATCACCGCGAACTCGCCCACGTAGGTTTCGTCGCCCAGCGTGGCCGACGCATCGATCGCCGCGAGCGGGCTGACGCCCTTTTTCCGGGGCTTGTTCGCTACGTACAGTTCGAGCAGCTTCGCGAAGCACGAGTAGGCGTCGTCGACGCGGATCATCGTCGCCGCGACCGGAGCCGTAGGCTCGAACGAACGGTTGACGATCACGATCGTCGCTTTCGTATCGTAGATATAATGCTCGTATTTCGGGTTGGCCAGAAAAGCGAGCGCGCCTGCTTCTCCTTCTTCGATTTTTGCGAGTTTCGTGACGACGGCCTTCGGGTCGCCCGCGATCTCTCCGCCGAGGTAGCCGGCGATCAGTTCTGCGGTAAATTCCATATCGTTGGTTCGGTTGATTGTTCTGTTCGGCTTACAGGTAGTTTTTAATATCGATGTTTTCGGGCATCAGCGGGGTCGGATCGCCTCCGAAGGTGACCAGCTCGCGGATGACGCTCGACGAGATGGCGACGTACCTGGCCGGGGTGAACAGCAGCACGGTCTTGATCTCGGGAAAGAGCGTCTGATTGACCTGCATGATGTTTCGCTCGTACTCGAAATCGACCGTGTTGCGCAGGCCGCGCAGGATCGTGTCTATACCCAGCTGGCGGCATACCTTGCCGGTCAGCTCGTTGTAGATGACCACCTCGATGCGCGAGTCGTTTCGGTACAGGTCTCGGATCAGCCGGGCGCGGTTCTCGGGCGTCAGCAGGCCCCTCTTTTCGGTGTTGACGCCGACGGCGATGACGATCCGCTCGAACAGTTCGAGTCCCTGATCGACTACGATCTTGTGTCCCAGCGTGAAAGGATCGAACGATCCCGGAAACAGCGCGGTTCGGTTCATGACGTTCCTTTTGGTTTGCGTTTCGCTGAGGCGAAGGTATAAAAAACGCGGCAGATAAAAAACTCGGGCGTCCGAAAGACAGCTTCGTTCGCTGCGAAGAGCGTATATCGAGCCGGGTCCGGAGCTTGCATGATATTCGTTCGGTCGGATCAGTCGCTGCGCTTTCTTTTTTTTTCTGGAAAAGGATGTCGGCCTTTCGCAGGACGACGGATCGGAGCTCGGGTGTCCGCGTGAAGGATTGCGGCCGAGCGATTCTCTGCGATTTAGCATTTCCCTACCGTGGCGGATGACTTCCCCTCTGCTGTAACCTGTTTCCGCATGCGCTGTCTCCCGAATCCCCCCGTATATGACGGTTCCGTTCGACATTCCGAATGCGCTTGCGGATGGGGCCGGTGGAACCGATCCGCATAACGGGGGCGTGTTCTGCGATTCGCTTTCGGAACGGAGGGTAACGATGGTTTGCCGAATTGGAATATTTGCCGGCATTCGGTTTATTGTCTGACGCATCGGACAGGTAGGGCGTACCGGTTGGCCAATAATTCCACGATCGTGGTTCGGTCACGGAAAAGGTGGCCTTTCATCGCATAGCATGGAGTACCGGACCGGATGTATCCTTCTCCTTTCCAGTAATAACGGGCCATGCCCGTTCCGTATGTGCCGTACAGTACGCCTCCACCCGGCATGATCAGTTTGCCTTCTGCATATTTGTAAACGAATACGCCGTTCATCTCGCCGTAATTGTAATCGTATGGCTGACTAAAATCCACGGTGCCGCTCAGCGATTCGATCTCGTCTTTGGTCGGCAAACGCCATGTCCCGGCTGGATCCGCCAAGCCGCAGGGATCGCTGTCGTCATCGTAAGGCATATCCTTCCATTGAATCGTTACCTGGTCCGGGTTATACGCTATGTTTTGATACATCCATGCTTTCGGATCGTCGGACGGTAGTCCATAAATGCTGTTGAACCGGAAAAACAGCCCGAAGTCGGTCGGCGATCCGATCGCGAACCGGCCATCCTTGAGCACGATGTTGCCGCGGGCCCACGTCGTCTCTCCTATCGTCACGTCGGTATACATCGATCGTTGGACAACGCTCTGGCGGCAGTCGGTTCCGGAGACGAATATTTTCCACTCGCGATCATCGGTGCTCGTATTGGCCGGAACGGTAAACGTGACGACCGGGTCGTATTTCGATCCGGTCAATGTCGGGGAATCCCCTTCGCTTTTGAGTTCTATGACGAAACGGTCCGGATCGCTCTCGCAAGCGACGACCAGATCGGACGTGTCGTAAGGAACGTTCCCTTCAGGGTGATGCCATTTGTACAGAGCGTATTCGCTCAGGTTCGTTTTGTCGTTGTGACAGCGGGAAAAAAACAGAGTTTCCACGAACAGAAAAAGACATGCTGCGGAAAGATTAGGTTTTTCATAATAGTTGGAATTAGTTGGGATCGAAGAATCGGAGTGATAGTGTTTGCGTATCCGTGTCCTATTATCGAATATATGTGAATTTTAGGAATTTCATTGACGAAACCGTTTTTCTGAATGGGGCTTTGATCGGCAATCCGAGAATCGTTCCGATTCCTTTCGTGATCCTTCGACGACCAACGCTCGGCAATGGAGTCGGGCGACGCCTTAATCGATCGGACTCGATCCCGGGGGCCCGGTCGTTGTAATCGTTCATAACGAGCGGACCGTTCGACCAGGCGGTCGAACGGTCCGCTCGGTTCATTTTTTCGTCTGCTTAGTCCAGCTTGGCGAACAGCTTGCGCAGGCTGACCTCCTCGCCGATCATTGCGGGCAGGTCGGCTATGGCCACGCGCTGCTGCTCCATCGAGTCGCGGTGGCGGACCGTGACGGTCCGGTCCTCGAGCGTCTGATGGTCGACCGTGATGCAGAACGGCGTGCCGATCGCGTCCTGACGGCGGTAGCGCTTGCCGATGCTGTCCTTTTCGTCGTACTGCACGTTGTGGTCGGCCTTCAGCGCGTGCATCAGCTCGCGGGCCACCTCGGGCAGTCCGTCCTTCTTGACCAGCGGCAGCACGGCGGCCTTGACGGGAGCCAAAGCCGGCGGAAAATGCATCACCAGCCGGGTGTCGCCGCCCTCGAGCGTCTGCTCCTCGTACGAGGCCGACAGTACCTGAAGCACCATGCGGTCGACGCCGATCGATGTCTCGACGACATAGGGCACATAGCTCTCGCCCGTTTCGGTGTCGAAGTACTGTATCTTTTTGCCGGAGAACTTCTGGTGGTTGCCCAGATCGAAGTCCGTCCGCGAGTGGATGCCCTCGACCTCCTTGAAGCCGAACGGGAACTCGTATTCGATGTCGGTCGCCGCATTGGCGTAATGGGCCAGCTTGTCGTGGTCGTGGAAGCGGTAGTGCTCGTCGCCGAATCCGAGCGCGCGATGCCACTTCATGCGGGTCTGGCGCCAATGGTCGAACCAGCGCAGCTCGTCGCCCGGACGGACGAAGAACTGCATCTCCATCTGCTCGAACTCGCGCATGCGGAAGATGAACTGCCGCGCGACGATCTCATTGCGGAACGCCTTGCCGATCTGCGCGATGCCGAACGGAATCTTCATCCGGCCGGTCTTCTGTACGTTCAGGAAGTTGACGAAAATGCCCTGAGCCGTTTCGGGGCGCAGGTAGATCGTGTTGGCTCCTTCGCTGACCGAGCCGATCTTCGTCTCGAACATCAGGTTGAACTGGCGCACTTCGGTCCAGTTGCGCGTGCCCGAGATCGGGCAGACGATGCCGCTGTCGACGATGATCTGCCGCAGCTCGTCGAGGTCGTTGTCGTTGAGGGCCTTCACCATCCGCTCGTGCGCCTCGTCGCGCTTGGCCTTATGCTCGGCCACGCGGGGATTGGTCGCCAGAAACTTGGCCTCGTCGAACGAATCGCCGAACTTCTTGCGAGCCTTTTCGACCTCCTTGGCGATCTTTTCGTCCTGCTTGGCGATGAAGTCTTCGATCAGCACGTCCGCACGGTAGCGCTTCTTCGAGTCGCGGTTGTCGATCAGCGGGTCGTTGAACGCGCCCACATGGCCCGACGCTTCCCAGATGCGCGGGTGCATGAAGATCGCCGAGTCGATACCCACGATGTTGTCGTTGAGCTTCGTCATCGCGTCCCACCAGTAGCGCTTGATATTGTTCTTGAGCTCGACGCCCAGCTGTCCGTAGTCGTATACGGCGCTCAGGCCGTCGTAGATTTCGCTCGACGGGAATATGAACCCGTATTCCTTGCTGTGAGCGACCAGTTTCTTGAAGAGTTCTTCCTGTGTCATATCGTTCGGTTTGCTTTCGTTTTTTGCTCGTTTTACGGGAGCGCGTCCCCCGCGATCTCCAGTCCTCCGTCGGCCGTTTCGCGCAGCGGGAACAGCTTCGTCCGCTCGTCGGGCGTCCGGTTGGGCTGGTGGATGCTCAGCAGCAGCCTGCCGTCGAACGTGCGCAGGATCATGCCGTGCCCTCCGTCGCGCCGAAAGATCGGCTGCGGAAATTGTTCCCACGGTCCGCCGATGTCGCCGCTCCGCGAGCGGGCCAGCCCGGTGGCGTAGCCCTCGTCGGTGAACGACGACCAAAGCATCAGCAGCTCGCCCCGGCTGTTGCGCAGCAGGAACGGTCCGTCGGTGACGTACAGCTTTTCTCCGGGGACGTGCGAGCGGACCCATGGCGCCTCGGACGCCTTGAACAGCGTGACCGGCTTTCCCGCCGGGCCGCTCAGGTCTTTTTTGAGCCGGACGGCTTCGACCGTGCCGTTGCCGATCTGCGTCCACTCATGGCAGAAAACCATCCATGGCCGTCCTTGTCGGTCCACATGCAGCGTTCCGTCGAGCGAGTTCCAGTCTTCGGGCGTGACGCGCCCTTTGCTGTGTTCCCTGTAAGGTCCTCTCGGCGTGTCGGCCTCGAATATGGCCGTGCCGAGCAGGCTGTCGGCCTTGCCGCGTATCGTCGCGAACAGATAGTATTTGTCCCGATAGGCATGGCATTCGGCCGCCCAGAAATTGTTCCTGCCCCAGAAGCCTTCGTCCGGAACGAAAGCGGGGTAGGGGCCCGTCCACTCTTTCAGGTCGCGGCTCGCATAGCAGTAAAACCCTTTGGAACGGTACAAAACGTCGGCTTGGTTGGTCCCGAACAGGTAATACGTGCTGTCGCCTGCGACGGGCAGGATATACGGGTCGCGGATATGAATCCCGGCGAGCGGCACGGCCCGTTCCGCCGGCTGTTGGGCCGGTAGCTCTTGCCCCGACAGAAAGGCGGCGGCAAAATACAGGGCGAGGCGATTCGATATTTTTTTGTTCGGACCGTTCATAAGCATATAAGGGTCGAAAATCGTTGCGGCGCCGGGAGGCGTTCGGCTCCGGCGGCCATTGTCCGTCATAGCGTTCGCGCGACGCAGATGCAAAGATAGGTTTTTTTCTTAACTTTGCGTGCGAACGCCGGAAAGGCGGCGAGGAAATTATGGGGCGGATTCTGGCGATCGACTACGGGGCGAAGCGGACGGGACTGGCGGTGACCGACCCGTTGCGGATCATTGCCGGGGCGCTCGATACGGTGCCTACTGCTGTGCTGCTCGATTACGTGAAACGCTATGTGGTCGCCGAGGGCGTCGATCTGATCGTCGTGGGCATGCCCCGGCAGATGAGCGGGGCTCCGTCGGCGAGCTATTCGCAGATACGCCCGTTGGTCGAGCGTCTCCGGAAGGAGTTGCCCGGGATGCGCGTCGAGCTGTTCGACGAGCGTTTCACCTCCGTGCTGGCCCAGCGGGCCATTATCGAGGGCGGCGTGCCCAAGGGTCGCCGTCGCCATGACAAGGGCTTGGTCGATCGCGTCAGCGCGACGATCATCCTGCAGGGGTACATGGAGTCGGCCGGAAGGCTCCGGGCGGACGGCCCGGTATCAGGAAAAGAGTAAAAAGAAGATACGCGACTATGTTTTTACCGATTTATATCTACGGGTCGCCGGTTCTGCGCAACGAGTCGGTCGACATTACGAAGGATTATCCCGATTTGGATCGCTTTCTGGCGGATTTGTGGGAGACGATGTACGAGGCCGACGGGGTGGGGCTCGCCGCTCCGCAGGTCGGCCGCAACATCCGCGTGTTCGTTGTCGACGCGTCGGTCAATGCCGACGAGGACCCGCGTCTGGCCGGGTTTCGCAAGACCTTCATCAATGCCCGGATTTATGAGCGTTCCGGCGAGGAGGTGCTCTACGGCGAGGGTTGCCTGAGCCTGCCCCGCCTGAACGAGGACGTGAGCCGGCCGGAAAGGATACGCATCCGCTATGTGGACGAGCATTTCGTCGAACACGACGAGGAGTACGACGGCTTCGCGGCCCGGGTGATTCAGCACGAGTACGATCACCTGGACGGCAAGCTGTTCGTCGATCGTCTCTCTCCGTTGCGCAAGACGCTGATCAAGGGCAAGCTGGCCGCCATGGCCAAAGGCAAGTACAAGGCTGCCTACAAGACGAAGCTGGTTCGCAAGTAGCTCGTTTCCGGTCGTTTTATGATCTCTCTTTCGTGATCGTGCGTTTCCGTCGGAGGCGCGCTTCCTTCCGTTTGGCCAGGTTGTCGCTCGAAAAGTGTATTCATGCCGGGGGAAGTCCGGCGGTTTTCATGCCGGTTTCGGCCATGAAGGGGGCTCGGTCCGGATAGTCTTTCCCGGGGAAGATATTCGGAACCTCCGTGTATCGCTTCCGGTTTGCATGGCCGCTTATGCGTTCGGCCGATTCTTTCGTCTGGATAACATGTTGCCGGTGAAGTCGGAGGTTCGGCCCGTCTTCTCTGCCCGGGCAGGTTACGGGCGGCACGATTTTCACGATCCGGTCACCTCTCCGGTACCCGGGCGCGGGTTATGCTCCGCATTCCTTGTCCGCCCTCGATTTCATCGGCCGGCCGCATGGCGTGTGCGACGGAAACCCTGCATGTGGAGAAGTGTGGTATTCTGTGGAAATGTGTGGAGCGCGCAGTGTGGAAAACCAGCGGATGCTCAGCCTGTTTCTACAGCCTTCGTGTTTCGCGGACTCCCGAGCGGGCTGCGCGGGTTCGTCTTGCCCGAAAACAAAAAGGAGGGAGCCGTCGCGGCTGCCTCCTTCTGCGGGACTTGCATCCCTAAACTACTAACCCAAACTTAAATAAATGAAGAAACCTTGTTGCTTGTCCACTTTACTTTCTAAAGCGTATATTTCAAACTCTGTGCCAAATTTCGTGCGACTCGTTTCGCGTCGTCGCTTTCTGCTTTCGGAATACTTCAAATACCGTGCCGAAAATCCGATCTTCCGTTTTGCCGTTTCCGAAAACCGTGCATGGCGGAACGCCTTTCGATTGTGAGTACTGCAAAGTCCATGCCAAAAAACAAGCGGCGGAACGTCTTCCGTCCGCCGCTTATCGAATAAGACCGTCTTGTTTGTTATCTGGAACTCTCTTACGAAACGGGAGAGTGAGCCGTATTATTGTTTTCGTGCCGTTTTATCTTTGTGTTCCAGCGAGCGGCAGATCGCTTGGTTGATCTCGCGTACTTTGGTTTCGTCGATCTTGATCTTTTTCCGGTCGTAGGTCATCAGTCCGTTCACTTCGATTTCCACGTCGCTCGTCTGCGTGTAGACGCCGGCCGAGAATCCGCGCGGGATCATGTCGAGCAGCATGCCCGTGTAGCGGAGATAGGCTTCCGTCACTTCCGCCGGTGTCTTGAACTGGACGTATCCCCAGTTGCGGTCCGGTTCCCACAGATGCCCCTCGGCCGCCATGCCGATTCCTCCGTATTCGCCGAGCACGGTCGCGCGCTTCGCGTCGTAAAGATACATTTCGGGGTCCGGGTAGTGGTGCAGGTCGAGCATGTCGCCGCAGGGGTAGTGATTGCCTCCGCTGGCCGGATTCACCAGACGGGTCGGATCGTGCGTCTTGGTCCATTGCGCGATCTCTGCGGTTTCGAACTGGCCCCACGCCTCGTTGAACGGAACCCAAACGCCGATGCACGGATTCGAGTAGAGATAGTCCATGATTTCCTGCCATTCCTTGCGGAAGTCGGCTTCCGATTCCGGCGACCGCTGCCATTCGGCTCCGTCGAAATATTGTTCCATCTGCCATTGCGGTCCGCCCGTGCTGCTGGGCATGTCCTGCCAGACGATGATTCCGTGCCGGTCGCAGTGCGTGTACCAGCGGGCCGGCTCGACTTTGACGTGCTTGCGGATCATGTTGAATCCCCATTGCTTGGTCTTGATTACGTCGTATTCGAGCGCCTCGTCCGTCGGGGCCGTGTAAAGTCCGTCGGGCCACCAGCCCTGATCGAGCGGTCCGAACATGAACAGGTCGCGGTTATTGAGCTGCAGCCGGACGATGCCGTCCGCATCGCGGGCCGTCGAAAATTTGCGCATGGCCGCGTAGCTTTTCACCTCGTCGACCGTTTCCTTGCCGGATTTGAGCGTTACCCGCAGGTCGTACAGGAAAGGCGAGTCGGGACTCCACAGTTTCATATCGGCCGGCATGGCCGCTTCGGCCGCCACGCCCGGTAGGGCCACGGCGGTAGCGACCGTCCGCTCGCCGTCCATGACCGTCACTTCGATCCGGTCGTTCGGCTCCGCATCGGGCACGTCGGCTTCGATGCGCAGCGTGCGGCGGTCGATGTCGGGCGTCGTCCGCAGCCCGGCGATGTATCGTTGCGGAACCGGTTCGAGCCAGACCGTCTGCCAGATCCCGCTGACCGGCGTGTACCAGATTCCGCCGGGGGCGGACGTCTGCTTGCCGCGCGGCTGCTCGCCTCGCTCGGTCGGGTCCCAAACCCGGACTTTCAACGTGTTTTCTCCTTTCTTGTGCAGCGCTGCCGTCACGTCGAACGTGAACGGAGCATAGCCGCCCGTGTGGCTGCCTACCTGCACGTCGTTGACCCAGACGTCGGCTTTCCAGTCTACGGCGCCGAAGTGGAGCAGTATCCGGTCGCCGCTCCAGTCGGTCGGGACGACGAACGTGCGGGCGTACCACAGCTCGTTTTCGGCTCCGAGCCGCTTGCCTACGCCCGACAGGCTCGACTCGACGGCGAACGGTACGAGAATTTGGCCGTCGTAGGCTCCGGCAGGCGTTCCGGCCGGGACGATCGAGTAATTCCACAGTCCGTTCAGATTTTTCCATCGCGCTCTTTCCGCCAGAGGGCGCGGGTATTCGTTCAGCGGGCAGGCCGGGTCGACCTTTTCGGCCCATGGCGTTTTGATCTTGTCCCCGGCCGGCTGCCATTGGGCGGAGCCGGACGAGCCCAGCAGCAGTGCGGCTGCGGCAAGCAACGATTTTTTATTCATATCGGCAGAGTTTGTTAGGTTTCGGTCAAAAATAGCGAATAAGGCTTGAAAAACCAAGCATTTCGGACAGACCGACCGGGCAAAAGCGCCTGTGTCAGATCAGCAGCACGGTGGCCGCCGTGACGGCTACGCCTACCGCCGCACCGGCCCCGACCTGAGCGAGACTGTGGCTGCCCAGTTGCAGGCGGGCGCTGCCGAGCGCGCCCGTCAGAACGGTCAGGACGATGAGCGCAGTCCGAAACTGCGCCAGTCCCGTGTAATTCATCACGATCATCATACCCAGCAGGCCGCCTGCCGCTGTCATGTGGAGACTGATTTTCCAGTAGAGGTTGACGACGAACGCGATCACTACGCAGCAGAGCGCCGCGATCAGAAACCGGTCGACCAGAAAAGCGACCGTCATTTGCCGAAACGACAGAATGCACAGCATATAGCAGACGGCTACGATACCCATCGGCAGCATGCGCTGTCTCTGACTTTGCAGCCTGAGGTCGGACAGACCGCCGAACAGTTTCAGTACGGCCAGCGAGAAGGCCGGAAGTATCAGCGTGTTGAGCAGGATGACCGCTGCGATGAACCAGCGGGCCTCGGCCGGCAGATTGGACATGACGGTCGGGCCGAACAGCAGGAGCAGCGCGGCGATCGTCGGAACGATCAGAGGGTGCAGAGCGTAGGATATCGCCCGGCTGAGGCGGTCGTATGGATTTTTCATGGACAAGCGTGTTTCAGGCGGCCTAAGTTAAGGAAAAAATCCGGATTGTCGCTCGGGTCTTTTATTTCGTCGTAGAGGGCGGCCTTTGCGCCTTACGATCCCGCTTCGTTGCGGCATACCCAAGAACCGGCCCGAAAGGTTCCGTCCTTCAGGCGCGTCGGTACGCGCGTTTACCGTAGGGTACGCTCTCGAGTCTCGGCTCTGCCCGGATCGGGATTCCGTAAATCGGGACCGTGTGTTGCAAAACTGCGTATGGCGAAAAAGGAGTGCGGATCGCGCCGTTCTGGGCCATGGTAAATTTCCGAGGGCGGGCCCCAGCCGATACGGAGCCGAGCCTCGGTCTGCTTCCGCGTGCTGTTCGCCCGCATGGCTCGCCGCGCGGACGGCGACCGCTATAGCTGCTTGCGGAGCCGAGCGACCGGAATGCCGAGCATTTCGCGGTACTTGGCCACCGTGCGCCGGGCGATGTGGTAGCCTTTGGCGTTGAGGATATCCATCAGCACCTCGTCCGTCAGCGGCTTGCGCTTGTCCTCCTTGTCGATGCACTCCGAGAGGAGGTTCTTGATCTCGTACGACGACACTTCCTCACCGCTGTCGGTCTGCATCGCCTCCGAGAACAGCCGCTTGAGCGGTATGATTCCGAATTGCGTCTGCACGTACTTGCTGTTCACCACGCGCGAGATCGTCGATACGTCGAGATTCGTCGCGTCGGCGATGTCCTTGAGGATCATCGGGCGCAACTTCGACTGGTCGCCGTCGATGAAATACTCGCGCTGATAGTCCAGTATGGCCTGCATCGTATGCATCAGCGTGTCGTGGCGCTGCTTGATCGCCGAAATGAACCATTTGGCCGAGTCGATCTTGTTCTTGACGAACTGGATCGCCTCGCGGTCGGCCTCGGTACTCTGCCCGCCCCGGGTGGCCATCTCGCGGATCATCTCGACGTAGCGCCGGTTGACTTTGATGTCGGGGATGTTCGACGAGTTGAGGCTCAGCTCGAAGATGCCGTTCTGATAGTCGAGCGTAAAATCCGGTATGATATAGGGCTGGTTGTCGTTCTTCCCGTCGCTGTACAGGTTGCCGGGTTTGGGCGACAGGCGGACGATCTCCTCGATCGCGTCCCGGAACTCGTCCTCGCCGACGCTCAGCCGCGACATCAGCTTTTCGTAATGCTTCTTCGTGAACTCGTCGAAATAGTTGGTCAGTATTTTCATGGCCAGTTTCTGTGCCTCGCTGTGCTGGGGCATGGCATGCATCTGGAGCAGCAGGCATTCCTGCAGATTACGCGACCCGACGCCCGTGGGCTCCAGTTCGTGGATGACTTTCAGTACGCTTTCCAGCTCCTGCTCGGTCGTCTCGATTCCGAGGCTGAACGCGATATCGTCCGCGATCGAGCTCAGGCTGCGCCGCAGGTACCCGTCGTCGTCGATGCTGCCGATCAAGTATTGCCCGAGGGTCATCTCGCGCGGAGAGAGGTTCTTGAAGCCGAGCTGCTCGATCAGGTTCTCGTGGAACGACATTCCCTCGGTCAGGTAGACGGGGCGTTTCTGGTCGTCCTTCGAATAATTGTTGGCGTGATATTTGTACCGCGGCGTATCGTCCTCGGCGAAGTATTCCTCGACGGAAACCTCTTTGGTTTGCTGCTCGTCGTTTTCCTCGGTGGCTTCTTCCTCCAGTACGGGGTTTTCCTCGATCTCCTGCTTGACGCGCTGTTCGAGCTGAACGGCGGGCAACTCCAGCAGTTTGATCATCTGGATCTGCTGCGGCGATAGTTTCTGCAGCAGTTTCTGTACCTGGCGTTGGTTGATGTTAGACATATTTCATAGCGGTTAAATAAATTATGGTATGCTCGGTTCGTATAGGACAAAGATACGCATAATCTATTTGACAAAAGCCCCCGTGAAAGGGGACTTTGTGTCGTGATAAGTCGTAAGTGATAGCGATCTTTCGCCTGCGGATCGCACAATCGGACAACGCTTAGAATTCGGCGCTTTTCGGCGTGCGGGGGAACGGAATCACGTCGCGTATGTTGGCCATGCCCGTGACGAACAGCAGCAGCCGCTCGAATCCGAGCCCGAAGCCGCTGTGCGGCGCGCTGCCCCATCGTCTCGTGTCGAGGTACCACCAGATGTCCTTTTGCGGAATGCCCAGCTCGTCGACCCGGGCCCGCAGCTTGTCGAGATTCTCCTCGCGCTGCGAACCGCCGATGATCTCCCCGATCTTCGGGAACAGCACGTCCATGGCGCGTACCGTCTTGCCGTCTTCGTTCTGCTTCATGTAGAACGCCTTGATCTCTTTCGGGTAGTTGATCAGGATAACCGGCTTCTTGAAGTGGCGCTCGACCAGATAACGTTCGTGCTCGCTCTGCAGGTCGAGGCCCCAGCTGACCGGGAACTCGAACTTCTCGCCGCTTTTCTCGAGGATTTCGATCCCTTCGGTATAGTCCAGCCGCACGAAATCGTTCTCGACGACGAAACGAAGTCGCTCGAGCAATTCTCCGTCGTACATCTTGGCCAGAAACGCCAGATCGTCCGCGCAGTTTTCGAGCGCGTACCGGATTAGGTACTTGAGGAAGTCCTCGGCCAGCTCCATGTTGTCTTCCAGCTCATAGAACGCCATTTCGGGCTCGATCATCCAGAATTCGGCCAAATGTCGGGGCGTATTCGAGTTTTCGGCCCGGAACGTCGGCCCGAACGTGTAGATCTGCGACAGCGCCAGCGCGCCGAGCTCTCCCTCGAGCTGGCCCGACACGGTCAGGTTGCAGGGTTTGCCGAAGAAATCCTGCGCATAGTCTACCTCTCCTGCGTCGTTCCTCGGCACGTTGTTCAGGTCGAGCGTCGTGACCTGAAACATGGCGCCGGCGCCCTCGGCGTCGCTGCCCGTGATCAGCGGAGTGTGGAGATAGAAAAATCCCCTGTCGTTGAAATACTTGTGTATCGCGTAGGCCATGGCGTGGCGTATGCGCAGTATGGCTCCGAACGTGTTCGTGCGCGGGCGCAGGTAGGCGATCTCGCGCAGGAACTCGAGCGTATGTCCTTTTTTCTGCAACGGATAGGTTTCCGGGTCGGCGGTCCCGTACAGCTCGATGCGCTCGGCCTGTACCTCGACGGGCTGCCCCGAACCGAGCGACTCGACCAGACGGCCCTCGACCTTTATGCACGATCCGGTCGTAATCTTTTTGAGCAGGCTGTCGTCGAATCGGGCGACATCGGCCACGATCTGAATGTTGTGAATGATCGAACCGTCGTTGACGGCGATGAAGGCCACGTTCTTATTTCCCCGTTTGGTCCGTACCCATCCTTTGACGACCACGTCCGTTCCCGGCGCCGTCGATCGGAGCAACTCCGCGATTTTTGTTCTGCTGTCTGGCATATTTCGTCTTTTAGTAGTTTGCGCGTCATCCGTTTCCTGCATCGTGATAATGAGGCTTGCCTTTGTCACGGCACCGAAAGCGGTTCTGAACGCAAATATCGTAAATTTAATTCAAAAGTCGTCTTCCCGGGTTCCGAAAATGGCTGCCGACGGGCGGTCCGGCCGGGTATCGGTTTTCTTTTACTTGCCGGCGGTGCGACAACGAAAGCGCCCGAATCCGGTCGGTTCGGGCGCTTGGATGAAGCTGGATGAGAAGCGGCGAATCAGTTGCTGCCGCCGTATTCGTCCGAATATTCCCCGATAGTGACTTTGGTCTTGGGGTTGCACAGTTTCGGGTTGTTCTCTCCGAGAAGCTCGATATCGATCGGGTACTGTCCCGCTACGTCGCTCGCCAGATAGATCGTCAGCTTTCCTTGGGCGACGGGATTCCGGGTCGAGCATTCAGGATTATAATAGAACGGAACGGAGGTGCTTGCGTTGATGCGCAGCTCGTTCTTGTCGGAAGACGTGTACATTTCGTACATCGACTTGCCGTAGAGTATCTCTGTCGAAATCGTGTAGTGCGAGGCTTTGATCGCATCGTACGTCTGGTCGCCGGAGAGCTGTACGATCCGGTAGGTTCCGTTCCAGTCCGAGCTCAGGTTGCTGGCCGATTGCGTCGTGGCCATTCCGCTCATCGTGACGGCCCACTGGTTCGTGCTCGTCAGGCTGACTATATAGCTGGTGGAGGTCATGCTTACCGAGGCGCTTCCGTCGACTATTCTGTATTTCGTTTCGCTGGGGAACTCGATGTTCCAGCGGGCCCCCGGTTCGGTCAGCGTAGCGTATCCGTTCGTTTTGATTATCAGGTCGCCCATACGCGTATAGTCGTTTTTCATGTGAGGGGCCCGCCCGTTGTACTGAAGGGTATAGCGGCCGTCCGTCTCGTTGTAGCTGAGGATCGTTCCCGGAGCGAACAGCGTGTCCCTGACTCCCTGAGGGGCGGCCTTGTAGTCGCCGTTTCCCTCGACGATCAGCGTATTGAGCCGGAATGCGACGTCGAAAGGATCGAGCGAAAACACGCTTTGGTTCATCGTGTTGATGTAAAGGGAATAGTAGGGCAGCGTCGACGGAGCGCTGGTTCCTTCGTAACCTTTCAGGCAGGAAGAGAACAGGGCGGCGCACCCTGCCATCAGGAGCAATAGCTTTTTCATGTTTTGCGGTTTATTGTTCATTTGATTTTGCGGTTTGTCATTCATTCGGTCGAAACTTGCGTGCGTTTCGCGACGCAAAAGGATAACGTATTCCTTATAGATGTTATTGCGGTCCGAAACGTTGCATCCGTAAAACCTCCCGTCGGCGGGCTTCGCGGCGTCTTTGCCGGAAGCCTCGCTTCCGAGGCGGAAACCGAGAGCAGACCTCTGCAAAGCTACGTACTAATTTGCTAATATTGAAATAATGGGGCATATTTGCCGGAAACGGCGCTTGCCGATCCGGAGAAAACGGGGTTTTCGGTCCCTGTTTTGCGGAGTCGTTGCGGCCATGTCATTATCATGCGGGTATGAAGAAAAAGTATAGCAAGCTTTCCGAGTCTCAGAGGACGGCTTTGCAGGCTCAGGGGTGCACGTCCGACTCGTGGGACTCGATCGAGGTGGGGGAAGGCTTCCGGACCGATTTCGTCCGGGACGCTCATTTCGGCGGAAAGGTCCGGCTCGGCGCCAACGGTACGCCGGTCGAGTTGCCGGGAGGCGTGGTCCGCCGCAGCGGCATATACCGTGCGGCGCTTCACGACTGTACGGTGGGCGACGGCGTGCTGATCGCCAACGTCGGACGCTATATGGCCCGGTATGACGTGGAAGACGGCGCGGTGATCGAGAACGTCGGGCAGATCATCTGCGACGGGCGTTCGTCGTTCGGGAACGGGGTCGAGGTCGCGACGATCAACGAAGCCGGGGGGCGCGAGGTCCCGATATACGACGGCTTGACGGCCCAGATCGCTTACGTGCTGGCCATGTACCGTCACCGGACTCGGACCGTCGAGCGGTTGCGCGGCCTGATCGCCCGGTACGCTGAGAGCCGGACGGCATCGCGCGGCGCGATCGGCCGGGGCAGCTCGGTGGTCAACACGCTGTCGCTGCTGAACGTCTCGGTCGGAGAGGGCGCTTCGATCGACGGAGCCGCGTCGCTCTGCAACGGAACGTTGAACAGCACGTTCGAGTCCCCCTCGAGGATCGGATCGGGCGTGACGGCGAGCGACTTCGTCGTCGCTTGCTCGGCTACGGTCGATACCGGATCGATGCTGCGCCGCTGTTTCGTCGGCGAGGGCGTGGTGATCGAGAACGGATTCTCGGCCGAGAACTCGCTCTTTTTTGCGAACAGCCATCTCAATCACGGCGAGGCGTGCGCCGTTTTCGCCGGGCCGTATACCGTTTCGCATCATCGTTCGACGCTGCTGATCGCCGGATACTTCTCGTTTTTCAATGCCGGTAGCGGAGCCAATCAGAGCAATCACATGTACAAGTCGGGACCCGTACATCAGGGGGTTCACCTGCGGGGATGCAAGTTCGGCAGCGACGCCTATGTGCTGTTGCCCGCTTCGACCGGCGCGTTCACGATCGTGACTGGCCGTCACTACAATCATCACGATACCGAACGGATGCCATTTTCGTATCTGGTCGAGGAGGCCGGCGACTCGGTATTGCTGCCCGCCGTCAATATCCGCAGTTGCGGAACGGCCCGCGACATCGATAAATGGCCCCGGCGCGACCGCCGACGGGGAGTCGCGCACGACCTGATCCGTTACGATATGATGAATCCCTATACGGCCGGCCGGGTGCTCGACGCCATAGGCGAGTGCGAGGCGCTGATCGGGCGCCATCCTACCGCCGAAGCCGTTACGTGGAACCGGGTGAAGATCAAGACTCCCTCGCTCCGCAAGGGACTCGTGCTCTACCGGCAGGCCCTTCGCTCCTATCTGGCCGGACTGCTGGGCGAAGGGATGGCCGATGCCCGGCCGGATGCGTCGCTCCGGCAGTGGGTCGATCTGGCCGGCCTGATCGCGCCCCGCAGCCGTGTCGAGGCGCTGCTCGACTGGATAGACCGGGGCGAGATCGACGATCTGAACCGTCTGGAAGAGGCTTTCCGCGAGATCGACCGACGCTACGAGGCCGACGCGCGCCGTTGGGCGCTGTACGCCCTGTCCGTACTGCTCGGCAAGCCGGAAGAAAGCATCGGCTCGGACGATATCGGGGAGCTCGTCCGTCAGGGAGCCGACGACCGCCGTGCGCTGGAGGCGGCCGTCGGGCAGGATGCCTTGCGCGACCGGGCTCCCGTCATGGCTACCGGCTACGGCATCGATGCGCCCGAACAGCGCGAGGCCGATTTCTGTGCCGTCCGGGGCGAGCGGTAGCCGGTCGCAGGTGTTCGTTCCGACGGGGACGGCGTCGGGTTAGCGGATTCCGTTCGGGGCGTTTCCGTGCCGTTTTGCTTGGCCGGCTTGTGCGCGGCTTCCCTTGCGGAAAACCGTATGGGTCAATCTGAAGTCAGTATAAGATTGAGTATAGTAGCTATCGTGGGGCGCCCGAACGTTGGCAAGAGCACGCTGTTCGACCGCTTGGTCGGCATGCGCGCGTGGTTTCCATATGCGGTTTCCGGACGCGCTGCGCGGGGCGCTCTCGGTTTTCGGAAAGCGTCGGCAGGGCGGCTGAGCGGACCGGTTTTTACAGAAAAATTACCTATCTTTGACCCATGCGGGGAACCGCAGGGGTCAATCTGAAGTCAATAGAAGATGAGTATAGTAGCTATCGTGGGCCGTCCGAACGTCGGCAAGAGCACGCTGTTCAACCGCTTGGTCGGCATGCGCAAGGCGATCGTGAACGATACGGCCGGTACGACGCGCGACCGCCATTACGGCAAGACCGACTGGAACGGCCGCGAGTTTTCGGTGATCGATACGGGCGGATACGCGCTGGGCGGAGAGGATATTTTCGAGGAGGAAATCCGCAAGCAGGTGGTGCTGGCCGTCGAGGAGGCCGACGTGATTCTGTTTTTGGTCGAAGTGTCGACCGGGATCACCGATCTGGACATGGCGGTGGCCGATCTGCTGCGCCGTACGTCGAAGAAAGTGATTCTAGTCGTCAACAAGGTGGACAACAATAACCTGGTGTACGGCTCGCACGAGTTCTATGCGCTCGGTCTGGGCGATCCCTACTGCATTTCGTCGATCAGCGGCAGCGGGACGGGGGATCTGATGGATGCCGTCGTAGCCGCGCTGCCGCCCGACACGGAGGCCGAGCAGACGGACGATCTGCCCAAGTTCGCGATCGTAGGCCGTCCGAACGTCGGCAAGTCCTCGCTGACGAACGCTTTGCTGGACCGCGAGCGCAACATCGTGACGCCGATCGCCGGGACGACGCGCGACTCGATCCTGACGCGCTACAACAAGTTCGGCATGGACTTCTATCTGATCGACACGGCCGGCTTGCGCAAGAAAACCAAAGTGACCGACGATCTGGAGTTCTATTCCGTGCTGCGCTCGATCCGTTCGATCGAGTCGTCCGACGTCTGCATCCTGATGATCGACGCGTCGGCCGGAGTGGAGGCTCAGGACATGAACATCTTCCGCCTGATCGAGCGGAACAAGAAAGGTTGCGTGATCGTCATCAACAAGTGGGACTTGGTCGAAAAGGGCAGCAACACGATGAAGGAGTATGCCGAGAGCATCCGTCGCCGCATCGCTCCGTTCGACGACGTGCCGATCGTCTTCACGTCGGTGCTGAACAAGCAGCGTATTCTGGACGTGCTGCAGACGGCCATGAACGTCTATTACGCCCGCATCCGCCGGATTCCGACTTCGGCGCTGAACGAGTATCTGCTGCCGATCATCGAGCAGACGCCTCCGCCGTCGACCAAGGGCAAGTACATCCGCATCAAGTATGTCACTCAACTGGCTTCCCCGACTCCGGCTTTCGCGTTCTTCGTCAATTTGCCGCAGTATATCAAGGAGGGATACCGTCGCTTTTTGGAGAACAAGATCCGCGAGCGGTGGGACTTCAAGGGAGTACCGATTCAGATTTTCTTCCGCCAGAAGTAGCGCCCGCTCCCGGGGCTTGCGGCATTGCCGTTGTCGTGCTTTACGTCTCGGGAGCGGCGGACTGCGGAGAGCATAAATAGAAAAACAGAAACGCAAGGATTCCGATTCGCTATACCATGAAAAGAACCGTTTGCCTGTCCGTGCTGAGCCTGCTGGGGTTCGGTGCGCTCGGTGCCCAGAATGCGCCTGAAGGCTTTTGGACCGATCCGTCGGTCGCCTCGGAGGGCAAGGCCGACTCCCGGCCCGAATTCGTCAGCTATTCGACCCGCGAGCAGGCCGAGACCGGCGATCCCTCCCGGTCCCCCCATTACGTGTCCCTCGAGGGCAAGTGGCGGGTGCGCCATTCGACGATGGCCTCGGGAGGAGAGCGCGACTTCTATCTGCCCTCTTTCTCGGCCGCCCTGTGGCAGCAGACCGAGTTGCCGAACACGGCTCCCGTGGCGGGAGCCTCGCCGCTCGAAGGGCTCGTGCCGCCGCAACTGCCTGCCGAGATTCCGCTGGTGCAGTACCGCGCCCAGATCGAGATTCCTTACCTGTGGCTCGACCGCGACCTGTTCCTGCATGTCGAGGGGGTGGGAGGGGGCTATTCGCTCTATGTGAACGGACGGCGGATCGGCTACGCGAACGACACCCGTACACCCGCCGAATTTCCGATTTCCCCGGCCGTGACAGACGGCGTGAATACGATTGCTATCGAGGTGTACGGCTTCTCGGCGGGCAACTGGATGGAAACGCTGATTCCGCAGACGGCCGCCGGCACGCTCGGCAAGATTTACCTTTACTCTCAGCCGAAGTTGCGGATCGAGGATTTCGTCGTCGAGACGAGTCCCGATTCGGCTCGGGTGCACGGCAATGTCGACTTCGCCGTGGTGATGTCGAACTCTTACCGCAGCGCCGAGAAAGTCACGCTCGGTTACGACATTTATTCGCCGGCCGGCAAGCTGCTGACGTACAACCTCGTCGAGCGGGAGATTCCCGGCGAGAGCACCGACACGATCCGTTGTCACGAACTTCTCTACCATGTGATGAAATCGGCCTGGACGCCCGACGCTCCGACGCTGTACGAACTGATGCTCTATACGCGCCGCGACGGGCGTATCATCGAGTATATCCCGTTGCGGTTCGGGTTCAAGGACGTGGAGCTGCGCGACGGGGAGCTGTGGATCAACGGCAGCAGGGCGTCGCTGGCGGCGGCCGACTACGATGCGGCCCCGGACGCCGCTGCGACCGAGCGGGAACTGAAGGCGCTGAAGAAAGGAGGATTCAACACGGTTTGCGTCAGCTATCCGCAGCCGGCTTGGTTCTACGGCCTGTGCGACCGCGTGGGCTGTTATGTGATCGATCAGGCCAACGTCAACGCCGGATACCGGACGGACGATCCGAATGTCGGCGGCTCGGTGGCCAATGCGCCGGATTTCCTGCCTCAGTTCATCGATCGGGTGTGCGCCATGCAGGGACGAAGCAAGAATCATACGTCGGTCGTCGCGCTGTCGCTCGGCGGCCATTGCGGCAACGGGTACAACCTCTACAAGGCTTACCAGTGGCTCAAGGCAGCCGATTCGCTGCATCTGGTCACCTACCGCGACGCGCAGGGGCAGTGGAACTCCGATTTCGATTTCCCTGCCACCCGTGACGGGCGGACCTACCTGAACTCGGCCGCCGCTCAGAAGCAGCCGGCCGCCAAACCCAAGGGCAAAGCCTCCGCGCGCCGCCGATGAAAGTCGATCTGATCGTCGTCGGCAAGACCGACCAGGCCGAAGTGCGCTCGCTCGTGGCGGCTTACCTGAAGCGATTGAATTTCTATGCGAAGGTGACGCTTACGGAACTGCCCGACCTGAAGAATACCCGGAGCCTGTCGGCCGAAAGCCAGAAGCGGCAGGAGGGCGAGGCGCTGTTGCGGCAGTTCGGCGAGGGCGACTATGTCGTGCTGCTCGACGAAAAAGGAGCCCAGCTGCGCTCGGTCGATTTCGCGCTGTGGCTGCAAAAGCGGATGAACAGCGGATTGCGCAGGCTCTGTTTCGTGATAGGCGGGCCTTACGGTTTCTCGCCGAAAGTGTACGAGCGGGCCGACGGTCGGTTGTCGCTTTCGGCCATGACCTTTTCCCATCAGATCGTGCGCGCCCTTTTTGCCGAGCAGCTTTACCGGGCCTTTACGATTATCCGCAACGAGCCCTATCATCACGAATAGTTCGCTGTCGCTTTGCAGAACCGGCTTTGTGCCCGACTGGAGCGCGTGATTTGTTTCCTGCGGGCCGGAAAGGCGTGCCGCATTACGATTATTGCCGGGCAGCGGATGTCCGGTCGAGCCGTTGAGCCGGGTCGTCTCCGAAGAAAGACGCCGGCGGGACTGCTCCTCTCTCCCCCCTTTAAACGTTGATGGGATCGTCGCCTTCCCCTTCGGACAAGGCGTTCTTGCCGGCATATTTCCGGATGAAGAGCCATTTGTAAGGATTCTATGATTTTCCTCCCCGGTTTTTGGACGTAAAGAATCCGGTGTCGTTCGCGATCCGTGTATCCCGAAGTTGCGGGCGGGAAGGCGGAATCGTCGCCGGGAAAGTTTTCGCTCCGGTTCTGCACGGAACGAGGAGAAGCCTAAGAAAGGCTTCTCCTCGTTCATGCTCTTGCCGCTTCAGCCGAGCTTTTACCGGTACGGCCGCCGGCCGTAGCCGTTCGATGGCTCGCGCTAGTGTCAACCGATCGCCTGTCGTCCCAACTTGTCGAGCGCCGTGTCGATACGCCGGAGCGTTTCCTCCTTGCCGATGATCTCGCAGATGTCGAAGATGCTCGGGCCGGAGCCGGCTCCGACGAGCGTCAGCCGCAGCGAGTTCATCACCTGTCCCATCGGATACTCTCGGGCCACGATCCAGTCGTGCACGATCCGCTCGGCGTTTTCCTTCGTGAAGTCGTCGATGCCGGCGATCACTTCCTTCAGCGCGGCGATCCGGGCCGGGTTCTCTCCTTTCCAGAATTTGGCAACGCCTTTTTCCTCGTACTCTTCGGGCGCTTTGAACAAGAACCACGACAGGTTCCACAGCTCCTGAGGGAACGTGGCGCGCTCCTTGATCAGCGCTACGGCCTTTTCGGCCCGATCCTTTCCCGCTTCGATTCCCTTTTCCTTCAGCACGGGCATCAGTATTCCGGCCAGTTCGGCATCGCTTTTCGCGTGCAGGTACTGTGCGTTGAACCAGCGGGCTTTTTCGGGGTTGAACCGGGCGCCGCTTTTGCTGACCCGTTCGAGCGAGAAAGCTCCGATCAGTTCGTCCATCGAGAAGATCTCCTGTTCCGTTCCGGGGTTCCAGCCCAGCAGCGCCAGCATGTTGACGAACGCTTCGGGAAAATAGCCGTCCTCGCGGTATCCGTGCGCCGTTTCACCGTCGGGCGACACCCAGCGCAGCGGGAAGACCGGGAAGCCCATCTTGTCGCCGTCGCGCTTGCTGAGCTTGCCGCCTCCGGTCGGCTTGAGCAGCAACGGCAGGTGGGCGAACTCGGGCTGCGAGTCGCTCCAGCCGAAAGCCCGGTAGAGCAGGTAGTGCAGCGGCAGCGACGGCAGCCACTCTTCGCCCCGGATCACATGCGATATCTCCATCAGGTGATCGTCGACGATATTGGCCAGATGATACGTCGGCAGCGCGTCGGCCGACTTGTAGAGCACTTTGTCGTCCAGCGTCGACGTGTTGACCGTCACGTCGCCCCGGATCAGGTCGTGCATATGCACCTGCTCGTTTTCGGGCATCATGAAGCGTACGACCCACGGTTCGCCGGCTTCCATTCTCCGGCGCACTTCCTCGGCCGGCAGCGCGAGCGACGTGGCCAGCCGGCCCCGTACCTCGTGGTTATAGGCGAACGTCTGGCCCCGCGATTCGGCCTCGGCCCGGATCGAGGCGAGCTCCTCCTGCGTGTCGAACGCATAGTAGGCGTGACCCGATTCGACGAGCTGCTGTGCGTATTTCAGATAGATTTCGCGGCGCTCGCTCTGCCGATACGGGGCGTGCGGTCCTCCTTCGGCGACTCCCTCGTCGATGCGTATCCCGCACCAGGCGAGCGAGTCGAGGATATATTTCTCCGCTCCCGGCACGAACCGCTGCGAATCGGTGTCTTCGATGCGGAGGATGAAGTCTCCGCCGTGCTGACGGGCGAACAGGTAGTTGTACAGCGCCGTACGGACGCCGCCCATGTGCAGCGGGCCCGTCGGACTGGGCGCGAATCGTACTCTGACTTTTCGTTCCATGTGAGTTCTTTTCCGTTTATTTCGTGATGTATTCCAGCCGCATCGTGATGCTGGCTTTTTTGTTCTTCGAGGCCGAATTATAGTTGCCGCCGGCCGACAGCGCCTCGTTCGAGTTGGCTCCGGTAATCTGGAATACGCCCATGCGGCCGTTCGCGAGCCGGCCGAGCGACGACGAGGCGTTGCGGGCGATGATCTCGGCTCGGGCACGCGCGTCGGCCGTCGCCTCTTCGATCAGCTCGAGCTTCAGGTCCGACAGCTTCGTGTAGAAATACTCCGGTTGTTCGGCGTCCATCCGGACCCCTTGGGCGATCAGCGACGAGATTTCGCGCGATACGCTTTCGACGGCCTCCACGTCGGTCGACTCGATGCGGAACTCCTGCCGCAGCTCATACCCCGTGAAGCGGTCGCCTACGTACCGGCCGTCCTGATAGACCGACTCGGTCTGTCGATTCACGTTGACGAACATGAACAGTACGGCACTGTCGGCGATTCCCCTGCTGCGAAGATATTCCTGCACCTTGCGCTTGTTGGCTTCCAATGCGGCATAACCGCTTTCGATCGCCGGAGCCTGCTCGACGATCCAGCCTTTCCATACGATCAAATCCGACGTGAACTGGCGCTCGCCCAGTCCGGTTACGACGATCCGGTTCTGCGAGCGGTATTTGTGCTTGTAGGCTCCGCCCAGAACGGCGGCCGTCAGAATAACGCACAGACCGATGACGGCTGCGCTCCAAATGTTCTGTTTCATTTCTCGATCTTCTCTTTTTCGTTTTCCGGATGCCGTAGCGGAACCGCTTCCTCTCGCTTCCGGAGTTTGCTCCGATGCGGTTTCGCTCGGTCCCCATACCGCCGGCGTTTCCGTTGGAGCTTCTCCTGCCGTCTCGGGTCCGGCGGACGTTGAAGTGCTTGGCTTTCAAAAAACGTTCGACGGACGTCCGTTCTGCCGACCGTACAACGGCCGCTGTCTTTATTCCAATCGCTTTTTCAGCGATTCGGGCAGGACGGGCATCGCTCCGTTCTGAGTGCAGACATAAGCCGACACGTCAACGGCCAGTCTGTGGGCCTCGCGCGTTGTCTTACCTCGCAGCAGAGCCGAGCAGAACCCGGCCGTGAACGAGTCGCCGGCGCCCACCGTGTCGGCGACCTCTACTTTCGGCGTCTCGCAGAACGAGGCTTCCCCGTGCTGCGGGAACACGTAGCTCCCGTTCGCTCCGAGCGTCAGGATCAGGTATCGGAGTCCGTACCGCGCGATCAGCGTCCGGCAGGTGTCCTGCAGATCGATGCCCGGATAGCCGAACAATCGGTTCACAATGACCAGCTCTTCGTCGTTTATCTTCAGTACGTTGCACTTCTCGAGCGATCGTTCGATCACTTCCTTCGTATAAAAGTCCTGCCGGAGGTTGATATCGAATATCCGGTAGCGGTCGCCGTCGTCGGGCATCCGGTCGAGAAACCGGGCGATCGTCTCTCGAGAAACGGGGCTTCGTTGGGCGAGCGATCCGAAACAAACGGCCCGCGTCCGTTCGGCCAAGGCATCGAGCGCGTCGGTGTAGGGGATGTTGTCCCATGCCACGCCGGTGCGGATATCGTAGCGCGGTACGCCTCGCGCATCGAGTTCGACTTGCACGGTGCCGGTAGGAAAGTCTACTCGTTGCAACAGGTGAGTTACTCGTTTGCCGTCGAGCGTGCCGGCCGCTTCCTGTCCGAGCGCGTCGCCGCCGATAGCGCTCGCCACGCAGCTTGCCAGACCCAGTTGCGATACGTGATAGGCAAAGTTGGACGGCGCTCCGCCCAGTTTTTTCCCTTCGGGCAGGACGTCCCACAGGATTTCGCCTATGCCTACGATGAGAGGATCGTTCATAAGCCCTTATCGGTTGGTTCTGATTTTCTTGGTAAAGAACAGCAGGTACAGCACGCCGATCATCATCACGGCCAGCGCTCCGGCTTGCGATCCCAGCGAGTCGGCAGCCATACCCATCGGCAGCGCGAACACGGCGCCGCCGAACAGGCCCATGATCATCAGGCCCGATACTTCGTTCTTCTTATCGGGCATGTGCAGCAGCGCCTGCGAGAAGACGACCGAGAAAACGTTCGAGTTGCCGAGGCCGAACAGCGCGATGCAGATCGAGATCACCGTTTTGTCGTGCGTGAAGAAAAGCCCGGCGAGGGCGACGATCATCATCAGCACGCTGACCAGAAAGAACGGCCGGGCCGCGAAACGAGCCAGCAGGAATGCGCCGGCGAAGCTCCCGATCGTACGGAACAGAAAATAGATGCTCGTCGCGTAGGCGGCCTGCTCGATGCCGATGCCCAGACGCTCCTGCAATATCTTCGGAGCCGTCAGGTTCATGCCGACGTCGATACCCACGTGGCAAACGATTCCCAAAAAGGCGAGCAGCACGAATCCGTTGCCCAGCAGCGCGAGGCACTGCCGGAACGTGGAGGCTTCTCCCTTCTCGTCCTCCTCCTCGATCTTCGTTACGCCGAGCGACAGCACGGCCAGAATCGAGATACCCGTGAAGATCGGGTAGAGCAGTTTCCAATTTCCGAACTCGAGGGCGGCCCACCCGGCGATGATCGGAGCGACGAACGAGCCGATCGCCTTGACGAACTGCCCCAGCGTCAGAGCGCTGGCCAGCCGGTCGCCGTGCACGATATTCGACAGCAGCGGGTTCAGCGAGACCTGCATGATCGCGTTGCCGATGCCCAGCAGGCAGAACGACACGAGCATGATCGTGAACGACGCCGTATTGTGCGGCATCGGGATGGTAAGTACGGGCAGCAGCAATGCGAGCGCCGTGACCACCAGACTGATCAGTACCGTTTTGCGCCGGCCGATACGGTTCATCAGCAGGCCCGTCGGCACGGAAAAGATCAGAAACCACAGGAATACCATCAGCGGGAACAGTCCGGCCATGGTGTCCGACAGCCCGAAGTCTTTTTTGATGAAGTTCGTTCCGGTTCCCACCAGATCGACGAAGCTCATCGCGAAGAACGAGAGCATGATCGGGACCAGTTTCAGGTAGAGGTTGCCTGATTTGTTTGCAGTTGCCATGAGTTTACGGTTTTATAGTATTTCAGGTTGTTCTTTCGCTATACGTTGAACAGGAAGTGCATGATGTCGCCGTCCTGCACGACGTACTCCTTGCCCTCGACCGCGATCTTGCCGGCCTCGCGGCAGGCTTTCTCGGAGCCGAGCGCGACGTAGTCGCCGTACTTGATCACTTCGGCGCGGATGAACCCCCGCTCGAAGTCGGTATGGATGATGCCGGCGGCCTGAGGGGCCTTGGTCCCCTTGCGGTATGTCCATGCGCGGGTCTCGTCCGGTCCCGTCGTGAAATAGGTCTCCAGATCGAGCAGCTTGTATGCCGAGCGGATCAGCCGGCTGACGCCCGACTCGCTGAGTCCCGCCTCCTCCAGAAACATCTGCCGTTCCTCGTAGGTCTCCAGTTCGGCGATGTCGGCCTCGGTCGCCGCCGCTACGATCAGCAGTTCGGCATTCTCGTCGCGGATCGCCTCGCGGACGGCATCCACATGGGAGTTGCCTTTCGCCGCGCTCTTTTCGTCCACGTTGCAGACGTACAGCACCGGCTTGTCGGTCAGCAGATGCAAGTCGTGTACCGCTTTGCGGTCCTCCTTGTCGAGTTCGACGGTCCGGGCGCTTTTGCCCTGTTCGAGCGCCGCTTTGTAGCGCGAGAGGATGTCGAACAGCCGTTTGGCCGTCTTGTCGCCCGTGGCGGCCTGCTTGCTCACCTTGCCGATGCGGCTCTCGACCGTTTCGAGGTCCTTGAGCTGGAGTTCCGTGTCGATGATCTCCTTGTCGCGCACCGGGTCGATCGTTCCGTCCACATGCGTGATGTTGTCGTTCTCGAAGCAGCGCAGCACGTGGATGATCGCGTCCGTCTCGCGGATGTTGGCCAGAAACTTGTTGCCCAGCCCCTCGCCTTTGGACGCGCCCTTGACCAGACCGGCTATATCGACGATCTCGATCGTCGTGGGGATGATTTTCTTCGGGTTGTCTATTTTCGCGAGGTTCACGATCCGCTCGTCGGGCACCGTGATGACCCCGACGTTGGGTTCTATCGTACAGAAAGGAAAATTCGCCGCCTGCGCCTTGGCGTTCGACAGACAGTTGAACAGCGTCGACTTGCCTACGTTGGGCAGGCCTACGATTCCGCATTGTAATGCCATTGTCCGGAGTGTTAGTGTCTTTTGGTAATGTGCGCAAATGTACGAAAAAATACCGACTAACACGGTCCGATTCCCCAAGATTTGTGACCTCGGGAAGACGACGGAGCGCCCTCCGGCCGGGCCGGCCGTTCCGCAAGAGCGGAAAATTGCTATATTTGTCGGATAAACGGCGACGTATGATACCGAAAATCATTCACTATTGCTGGTTCGGCCGGGGAAAGATGCCCGAACTGGCGGAGCATTGCCTGGCCTCGTGGCGGAAGTTTCTTCCCGACTACGAGCTCAAGCTTTGGAACGAGGACAGTTTCGACGTGAACCGGCTGCGGTTCACCCGTCAGGCATACGAGCGGCGCAAATTCGCGTTCGTCACCGACTATGTCCGGCTGTATGCCCTGAAAAGTTTCGGCGGAATCTATATGGATACCGACGTGGAAGTGCTGCGCAGTCTGGACGATCTGCTGGGCCTGCCCGGCTTTACGGGATTCGAATCCAACTGTCTGCTGCCGACGGGACTGCTCGCCTCCAGGAAAGGGGCGCCTTGGCTCGATATGCTGATGAGCTATTATGACGGCAAGCCTTTCGTCCGCTGGTACGGCCGCCTGAACGATACTCCCAATACGCTGATCATCTCGAAAATTTTCCGTCGTCGGGGGATTCGGCTCGACAACACGTATCAGGTGTACGACGGGGAGCTGCATTTTTTCCCGAAAGACTATTTCTGTCCGAAAACCTACGAGACGGGGCAGCTCGAACTGACGGAAAATTCCTATTGCATCCATCACTTCGCCGGGTCGTGGAAATAGTCCCGGGCGGCGCGACGTCTCTCGCGCCCGTCCGGGTGACGGATCGGCGGCAAATATTCGTCCGATGATAACATTCGTCATATGCTCTGTCGATCCGGATCGGAGCTGGCGGGCCGAACTGAATATCCGCCGGAGCGCAGGGATCGATCCCGAAATTTTCATTCACGACAATCGGGAAGGGGGTTGGGGACGGTGCGAAACCTACAACCATTACGCCTCTCGGGCCAGGAACGACTGTTTGTGCTTTCTGCACGAGGATTCTCGTTCAGGACCGACTCGTGGGCCCGCACGATCGTCGATTTTTATCGGGCTACGCCGGGAGCGGGCGTGATCGGGTTCTTCGGGTATGCGCTCAAGACGCGGTCGCCTTCGCTAATGGGGGGATTGAGTCGCTATGAACGGGCCAGTCTCTACCAGCATATCGGCGAGCGTGTGGTCCGCTTGGAGAGCAGGGCCGGAGAGGCCGACTTCTCGCCGGTCGTTCAGGTGGACGGCCAGTGCCTGATCGTGCCCAAGGCGGTCTGGCGCGAACATCCTTTCGACGAGGAACTCTTTCGCGACTTCCATTTGTACGACGTCGATTTCTGCGTCTGCATAGCCCGTCGCTATGCCAATTATATCTGCCACAGCGTGTTCGGGGAACACGGGTCGGTCGGATCGTACGACGATAACCGGTACCGGAATGTCTTGCTGTTCCAGCGCAGATGGGACGGCTGCCTGCCGCTGACCGTCGTGCCGATGAGTCCGCGCGAGGTGCGGGAGGCGGAAACTTTCGCGGCCTATAAGTTTTATAAAAGGGTTCTTTCCGAAGGGCGGAGCGCCTACGTGCCTTTCGCCCGGAGCATGTACCGGCGCTACCGGACGGGACGTACCGATTTGCGGCTGCTCCGACATGCCTTGCGCTATGCGCTGATCCTTTGCCGGCGGCGTTTGCGACGGGGATAGACCGTATCCCGGCCTGTTCCCTGTCGTTTCGACCGCTCATGGAAGACTTGCGGACTTTCCGGTCGTTTGGCGCAACGGCTGTCCGGCTTGTTGGGGACGGAATTTGACCGCTTCTTTTCCTTTCGGTCCCTTTGGCGGTTTCTTGGAAATATCCGGCATTGCTCGGCCGTTTCGGACCGAGGTTAGGCGCAGGCTGGCTTTATGCTTTTCGGCTGAGGATGCCGCACGCTCTTGTATGGCGCGACTTGTCTGACGAACAGCGAAGAATGCCGTTGCTTTTTGTCCCGCTTCCGTGGAAACCTGCAGAGCAATGAAGCCGGACGGACTTCTTAAATACCTCGATATCTCGGTTTCGCGAGGAAATATCCTGATAACGGCCGGATCGGCTGCCTGAAACCATGTGCCAGGGAAATCCCGCTCCTTGCCGAAAAGGAAGGCGCGGCAAGCTTTTGGGGAAAGCCTGCCGCGCCCGTATCGCCGGCGTCGAGCACCGATTATTTCCGTCCGCAGACTCGCCGTCTACGGGCTTCTCCCGTCTCTGCCCGCGGAAAGCGTCTCCGGAATCCTCCGTCAGGCTACCGATAACCGGGCGGGGTCCTACTGGAGCTACTGGACAGCGATCAGCCTGTACGATCCGCCCCGCACGTCGAAACTCAGGTGCTGGTCGCTGGGTTGCTCCGCGCTCAGACGGGCTACCTTGTTGCGGACGGCCCGTCCGTTTTTCCAAACGGTGACGCCGTTGATCTTGATCTCCCGGACGCCCTGTTTCGGAGCTCCGATCACGCCGCGCGACCCGGCGGGCAGCTCGGCGTCGAGCGCGAACAGGTAAGGCGTGTACTCGAATGACGAGACTACGCGCCCGACCGGTGTCAGAACCGATGTCCGGGCCGAGTCGAGTCCGGCCGGTATAGGCAGGATGCCGATCTTGGCGTAGGCCGTTTCCAGCGGGCGGATACCGCAGATATATTGCGAGGCGATCGTCAGCCCGCCTCCGCTCCATGCATGGTTGACCGAGCCGCCTCCGAAGCCTTCCGCTCCGATGCCCCAGCCCTCGAACAGCGTCGTGAAGCGGTCGTCCTCGACCATTTTCGAGAACCGGCGGTTATGCCGCGCGAGCCCTTCGGCTCCGTGACCCATTTGCAGCATGGCCTCGAGTACATATTTTTCCATGTAGGGACTGGCGTGTTCCTGCGTGCGGAAGACCTCCAGAATGGCCGGATACTTGTCCCGGTCGGCCAGTCCCGATACGACGGCCAGCGCATGGATGCGGTCGTCCGTGGCATCCTCGTATTGCGGGTCGCGGTACTCGCTGCCAGTCCAGAAGTGAGCGTTGAAAGCCTGCTTGAGCGCGCTCATCTGTTCGGCGTAACGTTTGGCGTCTTCTTTCTTGCCCAATATTTGCGCCGTATTGCGCATGCCTTTGAGCATCAGGTAGTACCAGCAGTTCTGGAGCGGAACGATGTCGATGTCGGTGCCCCAGTCGCCCCAATTCCAGCCTCCCTCGCGCAGCAGCATGGTCCCTTTGTTCCCTTTTTTCCAAAGAGCTATGTAGCGTTGCACGGCCGGATAGACGTCGGCGAGCGTCTGCCGGTCGCCGGTGTACCAGTAGTAGTTCCACAGTCCGTAGAATCCGAGCGAGGCCATGACCTGTCCGGGCAACTCCTTGTCCCAGTTCGACGAGGGAACGGGGGCGTAGATCACGCCGTCGGTCTTCTGCCATCCTGCCAGGTCGTGCAGCCATTTGCGCGTCAGCAGCGCGGCCGACTCGGACAGCACGTAAAACGCTTCGCCCGATTCGTTGACGGCGTCGCCCGTCCATTGCGAGCGTTCGCGGTCGGGGCAGTCCATATAGGTGTCGCGCATCGTGAGGTAGAGCGTGCGGAGCGCTTTTTTCCAGAATTTGTTGTACAGCGGGTCCGAGCACTCGAATTCGCCGGTAAACTCCGTGTCGTAGCCCGTCTCACGGAACTTCAGCTCGACGGCTTCGGCCCCTTTGGGCAGCACGTAATAGATCTTGTGCCCGTTCGTCCAACCCAGATTCTCGTAGCTTTGAAGACCTTCGCGGGCGATGTATTCGCAGCGCAGGTAGTTGTCGCCGCCGTTGTAGACGAGGTAGTTGTCCGACATGATCTTCACCGTGTCGCCGGCATGCGCCTTCAGCTTGATGTACGGTGTGATCTGAGCGTTATAGGGCAGCGTGCAGATGATCGAGTCGCCGCTGCGTCTCTGCGAGGCGTAGTCGCGCAACTCGCCGATCTTCCACAGCGGGATCGGGCGCTTGACCAGCTTGTTCCAAGGCCGGCATCCGGCCGGTCCGTTGTCGACCGCCCGGGTCATGTCGCGGTCGTCGAACGAGGGCATGTACCATGCGTCGTCGCTTTTGCGCCCGTCGTAGCGGATGTTCGACTCGGCCAGGCGGAAGTTGGGGTCCGGCTTGTCGCAGGTTCCGTAGGCGGCGTTCGTCTCGCACTTCCAAGTCTCGTCGCTCAGAATGTCGAAATCGGCCGTCTGGCAGTCGAAGATCAGGCCGGCCTTGCCGCTGTCGTTGTGCGAGAACGACGGCTTGCCGAAATACCACAGCAGCACGGCGATCGTGTTCTTCCCCTTGACCAGGTAAGGAGCCAGCTCCACCTCGTCGTAGTAGGTATCCTGCGGATTGGGGCCTCTTTTGAGACCTCCCTCGAATACGACCAGCCGGCCGTTCACCCAAAGCCAGTACTTGCTGTCCGCTCCGATGCGGGCGACGACCGAGGAGGGCAGGGCGGGCAGATCGGCCGTGTAGCGGTAGTTGAGCCATGTATTGGGTTGTTCGGGCGTCGTGCCCGAGCTGATCCAGCGGGCTTTCCATGGCCGCTCCGCACGGTCGGGCAACGCTGCGACCGCACGGTCCGAGCTCCACAGCAGGGCGCTCAGGCAAAGGATCGTCAGAAAAGGTTTGAGTTTCATACGGCAATTAGGGTTTGGTAGTTCGTCGCTAATGAAAAATGATCCGGAAAGCGGTTCCCGGATCATTCTTCGTCGTATCGGTTAAAGGCCGGCTCCCTTTTTGGCTATTTTCTTGATCTCCGACGGGAGCAGCTTGCGGACGTTCTTGGCGACGTCCTGCTTCTGTTGGTTCTGCTCGATCGTGAATTCGACCGGATCGCCTACGTTGAGGTCCGCGAACTCCCCGACGACGTCCTGATAGTGGAAAAACAGGTTGTTGTTCGGGTACTTGATGAAGCCGAAACCGTTCTTGAGGCTCAATATCTCGCTCGTTTCGAACGTCTGCTCGCGGGCTTGGCGCGACGGGTCGGGCGCGACGAACATTTCGCTGATCAGCGGGTTGTTCTGTTGTACGCCGTAGTTGATCACGTCGTGCATGGCGACCGGATAGGTGGCCAGCGAGAGCAATTCGTGCGAGGTCTTGGTGACCATCTTCACGCCGTCGTCGTTGACATACTCGAATTCCCAACTGAGCAGCATGATCCGCAGTCCCAACCCCGTGAGTTTCCGCATCAGCGGGGTGTAGTCGATATCCGAGACGATCAGCACGACCGTGTCGATGCGGCCGGTCATCGCCAGTTCGTAGGCTTCCAGCGAAAGCCATACGTCGATTCCTCGCTCTTCCTTTTTCCCTTGCAGATTTCTCAGCGGCAGGTAGTGGGGCTGAATCCCTTCCGACATCAGGATATCGTCGAACACCCGGTCGTTGTACAGCTGGTTCCCCCGCTGGGCCGCCTCGGCCGCATTGAGCCGCCCTCTGAAATAGTGCGCTTGGGCGATCTGGCATTTCGAGGGCTCGATGCCTTCCTCCTCGGCCACGCGGTGGCGGATGAAATTATGCAGTCCGCCCAGACTCAGCCGCCTTTTTACCGGATGGATATAGTTGTAGTAGTTCGATGCGTGCAGCAGAAAATTTCCGTCGTAAAATACTCCGATTCTACATGATCCACAGGGTGAATTCATAGTATTGGATAAGTTGTTTTATTGTATAAGTTTACAAAAATTCCGGTCGTTCGCTGTGCGCCGGAACCGTCGATTTGTTTTCCAAAAGTATGCAATTCGGGTATAAAATGCAATTTTTTCTTGTGTTTTTTGTATCGAACGGTTGCTTTTTTGCTTTCCCGGGGCTTTTCGGCCGAAATTCGGGAACGGAGCGGGCCGAACGGGCCGTCTCCCGGAATTTGTATTAATCCCGTATAAATTCTAACTTTGAAAAAATTTTGTTCGTATATTTCGGCCGCTGGCGGATACGACGGGCGCGCGGCGAACGGGCATCTCGCTTCGGCGGCGGTACGGAAACGGACTGATAAGAATTTGACGGAGTATCTATGGATGTACAGAAACTGATCGACGACGTGGAGCGCCTTCGCGCCCTGATAAAAAGCTGGAGCGCGGCCGGACCGGCCGGAGCTCTCGAACGGGACTTGGTGCTGGAAAAGCTCAGGGGACTGTATGAAACGGTTCTGTTTTCGGAGCCGCTTCCCGCTTGCGAGGTCTCCGAGCCGCATTCCGGCGCGCAAGGAGAGGCAGCCGTTCCGACGGCCGGACGGCCGGGTTCGGACGCGCCGTCGGAGAGTGCGCAGGAGAAGTCTTCCTGCGACGTAGGGTTCGCTGCCGCCGGGAAAAGGCATGCGGAGAAGGAAATCCCTGCGGCAACGGCCGGTGACGTGCCGGAAGCGGTCGCCGAGATACCGGCCGGCGCTTGTGCCGAAACTGCGGAGGCGCCGCAGGACGGTTGCGCGACCGCTGCGGCCGAAGCGCTGCCGGACGGGGAGGATTCCGTCGAGCAAAAGCTGTTCGACGACGAGCCTGTCACTCGTCACCGGGTTGACAAACGGGTCATTCTGTCTCTGTACGGGGATGTTCCCGCCGCTTCGCCTTATCCCGCTTCGGCTTCTTATCGCAAACACGAGGAAGCGGCCGGTCTGCCGACTGTCTCCGAGCCGGAAGGGATTTCGTCTCATACGGCCGTGCCGGATGGCGGTACGAGCAAGAAAGTGCTCGGCGAGGTGCTTGCCGGCAGCGGAGCGACGGCTATGAACGAAGTGCTCGGCAAGCAGACTCTCCATGCGGACGTCGCATCGAAAATTCAGCAGGGGATACGCGGGGAGCTGCGCCAGCATATCGGCGTCAACGACCGTTTCATGCTGATCCGCAATTTGTTCGGAGGCGATGTCGCCGCCTATTCGGCGACGATCGAACGGCTCGACAGCTTTACCGACTTGGACGACGCGCTGCTTTACATGCAGGAAAATTTCGAGTGGGACCCCGACAGCGAGGGAGTGCAGCTGTTGGTCGATCTGCTCGAGCGCAAACTTAGCTGAGAGGAACCATGTCGAAGCTCTATGTGGTGCCCACGCCGATCGGCAACTTGGACGATATCACGCTGCGCGCCGTGAGGGTGCTTTCGGACGTGGACCTGATTCTGGCCGAGGATACGCGGACCACGCAAGTGCTGCTCAGACATCTGGGGATCGAGAAGAGGATGTGGAGTCACCATAAGTTCAACGAGCATTCGGCCGTCGAGGCCGTTGCCCGTACCATCGAGTCGGGCGAGGCGGTCGCGTTGGTGTCGGATGCCGGCACGCCGGGTATTTCCGATCCCGGTTTTCTGCTCGTGAGAACTTGCCTCGAGCACGGGATCGAAATCGAGACCCTGCCGGGCGCTACGGCTTTCGTGCCGGCGCTTGTGGACAGCGGCTTCCCGTGCGATCGTTTTTGTTTCGAGGGTTTTCTGCCGGCCAAGAAAGGGCGGACGAAGCGCTTGCTGCAACTCGCCGACGAAGAGCGTACGATGATTTTCTACGAGTCGCCTTACCGTCTGACGAAGACGCTCGAGCAGTTCGCCGGGGTTTTCGGACCCGAACGTCCGGTTTCGGTATCGCGCGAGCTGACCAAGAAGTTCGAGCAGACGGTTCGGGGTACGCTCGCCGAAGTGGCGGCCCATTTTGCCGCGCACGAGCCTAAAGGCGAAATCGTCGTCGTGCTCGGAGGACGTCCTCGCCGCGAGGCGGGTGCCGACGGACCGGCGGCGTCGGGGCGGGATTCCGCCGACATTAATTCCATGGGATTATGATGACCAGAAATAACGCTTCCGGATCTCCGTTCGACTCGCTGAGGCGTTTTCTCAGGGACCGTTTCGATCTGGGGGAGGACAGCGCCCTGCAGGACGAGGTGGTGGACAATATCTGTCGCGGGGTCGATTTTCGCGGCACGAATCTCTGGGTGCTGATATTTGCGACGTTCGTGGCTTCCTTGGGCCTGAATGTCAACTCGACGGCCGTCATCATCGGCGCGATGCTCATTTCGCCGCTGATGGGCCCGATCATGGGCATGGGACTGTCGGTCGGCATCAACGATTTCGACCTGCTGAAGCGTTCGGTGCGCAATTTCGGCTTCATGGTGCTCGTGAGCATTCTGACCTCGACGCTCTATTTCGTCGTTTCGCCGCTGAGTGGAGCGCAGAGCGAGTTGCTGGCGCGCACGGTTCCGACGACTTACGACGTGCTGATCGCTTTCTTCGGCGGACTGGCGGGTATCGTCGCCCAGTCGCGGCGAGACCGGACTTCGACCGTGATTCCCGGCGTGGCGATCGCAACGGCGCTGATGCCGCCGTTGTGTACGGCCGGTTACGGACTGGCCACGCTCCAACTGAATTATTTTCTCGGCGCTTTCTATCTCTTTTTCATCAATACGGTCTTCATAGCGATCGCTACCTTCGTCGTCGTCCGCTTCCTGAAATATCGCAAGAAGGAGTTTCTCGACAAGGGCCGCGAGGCGCGTGTCCGCCGCTCGATGCTGCTGATCGTTCTGGTGACGATCGTGCCGAGCGTCGTGATCGGCTACCGTATCGTCAAACGCAGTTTTTTCGAAACGAATGCTCAGCGCTACGTGTCGAACGTGTTTCAGTTTCCGAAGGCCAAGGCGATCGATTTCCACACGCATTTCGATTCCGACAGCTCCTCGATCGAGGTGTTTATGATCGGCGAACCCGTCTCGAAGGAGGCGATCGAGAGCGCCCGACTGCAAATGGCCGGTTACGGCCTGTCGCAAGCGAAGCTGATCGTCCGGCAGAATGGCGAGGACGATCACGTCGATCTGGTCTCCCTGCAAAGCGGATACCGCGAGCTGATCGCCGAGAAGAACCGCCGCATCGGCGAGTTGGAGCGGAAGTTGTCCGCTTATGCGACCGATACGCTGCCCTCGGCCGACATCGCGCGCGAGATGCGCGCGCTGGTGCCTTCCCTGCGCGAGGTGTCGCTGTCGAAGACGATTCGTTACGGTTCTTCGGCCGATACGCTCGTATTGTGCGTGGTCCGTACCGACGGGCGGCTCCCGGCTGCCGAGCGCGCGAAGATCGAGACGTGGCTCCGTGCGAGGACCCGGACCGACAGTTTGAAACTTTATATCGAATAGAGCGATGGATTACAGAGCGGTTTGTCTGGATGTGTGCGAGCTGGCCCGCGAGGCGGGAGCCTATATCGCCCGGCAGCGCGAGCGTTTTACGTTTTCGGACGTGGAATTCAAAGGGGCCCAGAATCTGGTGTCGTATGTCGATAAGCAGACCGAACGGACGCTTGTCGAACGTCTGAAGGCCCTGGTTCCCGAGGCGGAGTTCGTAACCGAAGAGGGAACCGTCTCCGCCGCCGGTGGGGCGAGCCGTCTCAAATGGATCGTCGATCCGCTCGACGGGACGACCAATTTCGTGCACGGGCTTTCGCCCTATTGCGTCAGTATCGCGTTGACCGAAGAGGACGAGCCGGTCGTCGGAGTCGTATACGAGGTGACCCGCGACGAGATGTTCTATGCCTGGCGCGGCTCGTATGCCTATCTGAACGGTGAGCGGATCGTTGTCTCGCAGACCGACCGGCTGGAAAACTCGCTGATTGCCATAGGATTCGCCTACGGGGCGGTTTCAAAGACGGACGGCTTTATCGATAGTCTCATACGCTTTCAGAATACGACCAACGGCGTGCGCCGTCTGGGGTCGGCGGCTGCCGATTTGGCCTACGTGGCCTGCGGTCGCTTCGACGCTTTCTTCCATGAGGGCCTGTCGCCGTGGGATGTCGCGGCGGGGGCCTTGGTCGCTATGCAGGCCGGGGCGCGGGTGACCGACTACGGCGGAGGGAACGGCTATTTGTACGGCCGGCGGATCATCGCGGCTACGCCGGCCGTGTACGACGAATTTCAAAAGCAGGTCAAATGACGTCGAGCGAGCGGATACAGTATCGGCTGCTGTGGGGGGTCAGTCGGGTGGCCGGGTGGCTTCCCCGCGGGCTGCTTTATCGCGGGTTCGCGCCGATGGTCTGCTGGGTGCTCCACCGGGTCGTCCGCTACCGGGTGAGCGTCGTGCGGACCAATCTGGCGAACGCTTTCCCCGAAAAGAGCAGGGAAGAGCTGCGCGACATCGAGCGCAGATTCTACCGGCATCTGTCCGAGGTGTTTATCGACACGATTCTGCTGGGCTCGATTTCCCGGCGGGAGATACTCGAGCGCATGGTTTACCGCGATGTGGAAAAGCAGGAAGAGCTGATGCGCGGCCGCAGCTGGATTTCGGCCATGTCGCACTTCGGAAGCTGGGAGCTGACGATCAATTACGTCTGTCATACCGACCACCGCGTGTTCGCCGTATACCGGCCGCTGCACAATGCAGTGGTGGATCGTTTCTATCACTCGGCCCGATCGCGCTTCGGGACCCAGCCGGTACCGATGAACGACATCTTCAAGGAGACGATCGCCGCCCGGCTCTCGGGCGGGAAGCCCGTAATCGTCGCCCTGATCGCCGACCAGACTCCTCCTTGGCACGAGATCAAGCATTGGTACCGTTTCCTCGAGCAGGACACTCCTTTCTTCTCGGGCATCGAGAAGATGGCCCTGAAATTGAAAATGCCCGTTTATTTCATGCACGTGCGCAAGGTGGCTCCCCGGCATTACGAAGCCGAGTTCAAACTCGTTTACGACGGAGTAGAGCCGGTGGCCGAGCATCAGATAACCGAACGCTATATCGCGTTGCTCGAGGCGATGATCCGCGAGTCGCCCGAGTTGTGGATGTGGTCGCATCGTCGCTGGAAGCACAAAAAGCCCGCGGATTACGACATGCGCCATTCCCGCGATACGGAAACGCATAATATCCCGGAAGCATGACCCGAGTAAAAATCGTCATACTGAACTGGAACGGGCGCGATTATCTGGAGCGCTTTCTTCCCTCCCTCGTTTCGCGCACGCCGGGCGCGGGGATCGTCGTGGCCGACAACGGCTCGACCGACGATTCGGTCCGTTTCCTCGAGCGTAGTTATCCTCAGGTCGAATTGTTGCGGCTCGACCGCAACTACGGCTATGCGGAGGGATACAACCGGGCGCTCGCCGGGCTGAACGCCGAGTATTTCGTACTGCTCAATTCCGATGTCGAAGTGACCGAGGGGTGGCTCGATCCGTTGGTCCGCACGCTCGACGGCGACGGGTCGGTCGCCGTCGTGTCTCCGAAAATCCGCTCGTTCGGCGAGCCGGACAAGTTCGAGTATGCCGGTGCGGCCGGCGGGTTCATCGATTTTCTGGGCTATCCTTTCTGTCGCGGCCGCATACTCGATTCGATCGAGTCCGACAAGGGACAGTACGACGATCCGCGTGAGGTGTTCTGGGCATCGGGCGCCTGCATGGCCGTCCGAGCCGACGTGTTTCGCTCGCTGGGAGGGTTCGACGGCGATTTCTTCGCCCACATGGAGGAGATCGATTTCTGCTGGAGGGCCCAGCTGGCCGGCTATGCGGTACGGGTCGAGCCCCGTAGCTGCGTGCTGCATGTCGGGGGCGGCACGCTGCCGAACAACAGTCCGCAGAAGATCTATCTGAACTTCCGCAACAATCTGTGCATGCTGTTCAAGAACCTCTCCCCGCTGTCGTTTTGGCCGGTGCTGTTCGCCCGGATGGCGCTCGACGGCGCGGCCGCTCTCGTTTTTCTGGTTCAGGGGCGCCCCGATTTTTTCAGACAGGTGTTCCGTGCTCACATAGACTTCCATCGTCGCCGCAGCTCGCTTCACCGGAAGCGGCGCGCGATTCAGCGCGGCCGCGTGGCCCGTTCGCGCTGGATATTTTTCGGTAGCATCGTGTTGCGGCATGCGTTGGGCCGCCGCCGCTTCGGTCGTATGATGTGACGGCCGGCGTACGGGGTGCCGTATCTCGCGGGCGTTCCTCTCCGTATTTCGTTTGCCCGGAGCTTTTGCCGGAAGCGGTCGCTCGCCGCTTTGCGAACGGACTTCGGCTCCGGAAACGATTACGTTACCTGCTCGCTCTCTTCGAAATGGAAGTTCTGAAACGGGAATCCGTCGCGGAGCCGTCCGGAAGCGCGTCGGCGATTCTCCCGTTGCCGGACCGGATGCAGGCAGCCGGTCTGGCAACGCTTGGTCGGAAATGCAAGATAATCGGAATTTCGGATAAGACGATGTCGGGCCGTGGTCTCTGCCGGTTTTTCACAGCGTCCGGGTGCTTCTGGCCATGCGTCCGAAACGCAGCCACGAACCGGAACGTCTGATCGCGAGAAAAAGCCGAGCAGTCCTTCTGCGGATTGCCGTGCATTTCGGGCGTGAAGTTGAAACCGTTTTCCATCGGACGAGCAGAGTGAGCTAATGGAACGGCGTTCCGCACCGGTTGCACCGGAAATACCGGCGGATGTTGCCTGCCGAGCCGTTCCCCAATGCGCCGAGGCCGGCGAGCAGATAGGCGCCGAAACGTTTCAGACGGGTTTCTCCCACTTCCGAACGCACGTCCTGGGACCCGCATTCGGGACAGACTATCGGTCGCTCCGAGGCCGTTTCTTCGGCCAACAGGTCGCGGGCCCTCTCGTAGTCGTCGTCTGCTACGACGACCTGTACGGCCAGCGACGGAATAGCCCCGGCGAACGGCACGTAGTCGTTGGAGTTCTCGTTCAGGACGAAAGCTTGTATCCGTTCGCTTTCGAGTCTTTGCCTGACGACCTGAGCTTCGAACAGGCTGCCGCATTCCTTGACCGTTTTCATCGTGTAAGGTTTTTAAGGACGATTCGCGCGGCCTCGCGTTCCTTGATTCCGGCCGTTCCCGTTTCGTAAGGCATACGCCTGCCGTCCGTCTGTGACGGACCGGTTTTTCGGTTGTCGACCGCGCGTTTTTACTCTGTTTATCCGCAAGATAGTGAAAACAAGACAGACTTGCAAGCGGACTCGGCAGCATTTTCCGGTCGCGACGACGTTTTTCCGGAGGGAACTATGCTTTCGGATATTGAACGAACAGATTCCGGTCGAGTCGGTCGAAGCGGTCGATCACGACGTCCACGCCTTCGATCCGGCCTACCGTCCCGCGGTCCATCGTCGAGGCGACGGCGACGATCATGCCGGCGCCGGCTCTCCGTGCCGCTTCGATACCCGAACGGGCGTCCTCGGCCACGATGCACCGGGAAGGGGACAACCCGATCCGTTCGGCGGCCCGGAGGTAGATATCCGGCGCCGGCTTGCCTGAAAACGTGCCGTCGTCGTAGACGATTCGCCTCGGATCGAACCAGCGGTCCAACCCGAAATGCTCCCTGAAGAACCGTACATTGCGTATTTCCGAAGCCGTTGCGATCGTATGCGGGATGTCGTGCTCGCAGAGCCAGTCCAGCAGTTCGGCGGCTCCGGGAGCCAGACGGAAGCGCTCCTCGTCCTGCAGGCAGAGTTCGCGGTAGATCGTTTCCTTGCGTTCGATCAGTTCCCAGACCTGCTCTTGGGTCAGCGGTTTCCGGAGCAGGTATTCGAAGATCGAGCGCGACGAGCGTCCGTGTACCCGCTCGTACATTTCTTCGGAGGTAAAACCTTTTCCGCGTAGTTGTCGCGATACGGTATGCCATGCCTGCTCTTGCTTGTCGGAGTCGAAGAACAGCGTTCCGTTGAAGTCGAAAATGATTCCGTCGTATGCCATGACCTTTCGGTTTTTTATCGGTTTTCTCGGTCGGGATTCCTGTCGGCGGAAAGATTTCGCCTGTTTTCCCGAAAGCGTAAGATCGTTTCCGTACCGCCGGCGTCGCGAAAGGCGGCGAACCCGATCCGTCGTCACGACCGGACCGTCGCGGAATATGGCCCGGAAGTTTCCCGGCGTTCGTTCCGGTCCGTATCCGGACCGCTTGGCAAGCGGCTTGACCGGATATTAGCCTGCCGGGCCGGTTCCGACTTCCCGTCCGCCGAGCCGGACGGCCTCGCCTCCGGCTCGGCGGAACCGGGAGTCGCCGCTGTTTCTTTTCGTCCGTTGCGACGAGGCGGACGTTTCCGCGGCGTTTGCCTGCCGTCGCGCGGCTACCGCCTGTAGCTCTTTTTGTAGACGGCCCGGTTTCCCTTGTTGTCCGTCACGGTCAGCACCAGTTCGTGGGTCTTGCCCTTCTCCCAGCGCTTGTCGTCGAAATAGTGCGTCAACGTCCCTGTTTTGGCGTCGAGCTCGAACAGGGCCCACTGGCCGTCGATCGTGGCCGAGTAGGAGCCGATGCCCGAGAAGTCGTCGCTTATTTTCACAGCGATCGTTTCCCGCGACCCGAAGTCGGCGTCGGCCTTGAAGGCGGGAGCTATGCGGGGCGGAACGGTGTCGACGGCTATGTAGAACGTTCCGAAAGAGCGGGTGTCGGTGCTCACCTTGCCCTCTTTCCACGAGCCGCCGGCCGAGCTGCGCCGTCCGTCGGCGCCTATCGAGCCGATCAGGGCCTTGCTTTGCAGATGCTCGGGCAGCTCCGATGCGTCGATGCTGACCCGGATGCTCTTGTGCAGCGGCACGTCCGGCGTGTGGACCGTATACAGCGGAGAGTATCCGTAGGCGGGTCGGGGTTTGGTTTGCATGCGCAGCAGAATCGATTCGTAGAGCGCTCCCCGGGGAATGGCGAACCAAAGACCCTCGCCTCCGTAGCGGTAGTCGCTGTTCCAGCGCACCGGGATGCCCGAGGGCCTGTCTTGTTCCTCGTCCGTTCCGTCCGCCGACGCGAGGCGGACGTCGAACGCGAGCGTCGAGCGGTTTTTGCAGTCGTCGCCGAGCGTGATTTCCATTCTGTGCGTGCGTCCCTCCTCGAATGAGAGCATGCCCCTGCGAGCGTCCTTGCCGTAGATCGGCAGCGGATTGTTGGGCAGGGCGCAAAGGCGGTACACTCCGTTACGCGTGCCGCGCGACTCGGGGTAAAGCGCGACGGCGTACGAGTAGCGGCCCAGCTCGAAGCCGATCCGGTCGACCGTCATCGAGAAGCAAGGTTCCCCGTCTTTCGACACTTCGGCCTCGTAAATGCCCATCGGGTTGCTCGTGCCGTTCTTTTTCTCCTCGGCCTCGACGGCGAAGTATCCGTTCGCCGTGACGGGCAGGGGGACCGTATCGGGCAGCGCGTATCCGCCCGAGGCCGTCCGGCCGACGGGAAGGCTCAGCCGTACGGTGTGCAGGGGAATGCCCTGGACCGTATCGACGGATACGTAGTAAAGCTTCTTGACGACGGGCGGGATCGTGTCGGGCACTTTCAGGAATCCGCGCGCCAGTACGTTCAGCGGTCTCTGCGCCGCTCCTTCGCGCACTTCCAGATGCAGGTGCGGTCCTCCCGACGAACCCCGGTTGCCCGACAGCCCGATGCGCTCGCCGCGCTTGACCGGAAAGCGGGTTTCGGGCGGGGCGAAGTCGAGGGCGAACGTTTTGCGGGCGTATTGCAGCTCGTGGACGTAGGCTTCGATCGGCTCGGTGAAGCGCTCCAAGTGGCCGTATACCGTCATCCGTCCGTCGGGGTGAGTGATGTAGAGCGCCTTGCCGAATCCGCCCGGCGAGACGTTGATGCGCGAGACATAGCCGTCGTCCATGGCGAAGACGGGCTTGCCGATCACGCCCTGCGTCTTGATGTCGATCCCCGCGTGGAAATGGCCTCCGCGCAGTTCGCCGTAGTTGGCCGACAGCCGCAGCGGAATATTCAGCGGCGAAGCGTAGCCGATCGCTTGTCCGCTTGGCGCCGTCGCTTGTCCTGAAACGGCGGCCGGCTCGACTCTGTTCGCTTCGTTTGCCGCGCTTGCGGACGGGGCGGGCGAGGACTCGGAAAATTCGCTCGGTTTGTCTTCTCCGGTCCGTGCTTCCGAGCTCGTCCGTACCGTCCGCTCCGACGGAAGCGGTTCGTCCGTACCGCTCGAGGCGATCCATGCCGTGCAGAGAGCAGCGGCCGCAGCCAATGGCAGCAGAACAACAATTTTCCTTTTCATATGGCGTTTTTTCTTGTTGATCGTCATTTTTCCCTTTCGCGCATCAATCTGTCGATCGCGTCGCTCACTTCGTCGTAGTCGAATCCGAGGCCCGCGCCGTAGCGCAGCAGTTTGCCGCGCATCTGATAGTCGGAGACGGCACGGGTACCCTGCATCTTACGCCGCAGCGACTCCTCGAGCTTCGTGCCCAGTTTTTGCGGGTCGGCTTGGGCGAGCGCCTCGTCGATCGTCTGCTCCGGAATCCGCTTGGCTTTCAGCGCGGCTCTGATCTTGCGGACGCCCCAGCGGCTCAGGTTCAGTTTTTCCCGGACGTATGCCTCGGCATAGCGTGCCTCGTCGATGAACCGTTCCCTGACGAGCCGGTCGATAATCGGCTGATGCTGCTCGGGGGCTACTCCCCACCGTGTCAGCGATCGCCGGACGTCCGAGATCGCCCGCTCGCTCTTGGCGCAGACGTTCATCAGGGCCCGCAGAGCCTGTTCGGGCGTTTTGGTCCGTTTCACTTCCATCGCGCGCTGACCGTTCTGGGCTTTCCGAAAAAGTCCTTCGACAGGACGATTTCGCGGTAGCCCTCGTTTTCGAGCAATTCGACGGTTTGAGTGCCGAACCGCTCGTTGATCTCGAAATAAACCGTCCCTCCGGGTGCGAACAGCCGCCGGCCGAGACCGGCGATTGCCCGGTAGAACAACAGCGGATCGTCGTCGGGCACGAACAGCGCCCGGTGCGGCTCGTATCGCAGCACGTTCGGGCTCATCTGCCTCTTCTCGGACTCCGTCACATAAGGTGGATTGCTGACGATCAGATCGAACTCTCCCTCGGGCGGGCCGGTCAGGATGTCGCGCCGCTCGAAGCGGACCGTCTGCCGGTGGCGTTCCGCATTCCGTCGGGCGATGCGCAGCGCCGTATCGGATATGTCGACGGCCGTCACCCGCGCATCCGGCAGCTCGGCCGCCAGCGTCACGGCTATGCAGCCGCTCCCCGTTCCGATGTCGAGAATACGCAGGCCGCTGTCGCTCCTGTGCCGCTCGACGATCGTCCAGACGAGCTCCTCGGTTTCGGGACGGGGGATCAGCACGCCCTCCTCGAGGGAAAACTTCCTGCCGCAAAAGCGGCAGAATCCGGCTATGTATTGGGCCGGGCGGTACGACCCGATCTCGAAAGCGAGGCGTTGCAGATCGTCGCGCAGCGGACAGGGCGCGTCGGGCTCGACGATCACGTCCGTGAATCGCAGCCCGAGCCGGTCCTCGCACACGAGCGCCGCGACGGCCCGCGCCTCCCTCGGCTCGTAAGCCGCCGCGGCCGCGCCGTACACCGTATCCCATATTTCGCGCCGGGTCATTTCGAATGGCTCTTTGACGACAAATATAAGCAAAGGCGGGAGCAATTGAGGAGAAAAAAATCGTTTTTCCGGAAAATTTCCGGGCCGAATCCTACGAATTATCCTCAGTATGTAGCGAATGAAACCGGAAGCCGAAACTCCTTTTCTTGCCGGTTTGCGCTGTGCCCGTTACCTCCGTGCCCGAGACCGGCCCGATTTCGCATGGAATTTTTTCGTGCCCGCCTTACTGCATTTGAAACGGTATTGCGCGATTTTTTGCCTGATTGTGCCGGATAATGGTTAACTTTGTCGAATTACGGATTGCATCCCTGTGGTCCGAAGTCAATAATTTTCAATGTATGAAGTCAATAACCGATAGAATCTATGAAAAAGCTTTCTTTGTTTCCGTTTCTCACCCTAACCGTTTTCGGCATGAGTAGTTGTGCGAGCGGAACAGACGACCGCGCTTCTCTCGAGTACGAGAAGTACCGGCTGCCCAACGGTCTCGAGGTCGTATTGCACCAGGATACCTCCGATCCGGTCGTTTCCGTGGCTATCCAGTACCATGTGGGCAGCAACCGCGAGAAACCGGGCAAGACGGGTTTCGCGCACTTTTTCGAGCATATGCTTTTCCAGCGTTCCGAGAACCTGCCGCGCAACGCCTTTTTCCAGAAAATAGACGCGCTCGGCGGCACTTTCAACGGCGGCACGAGCAACGACGGTACCGTCTATTTCGAGACCGTGCCGCGCGATGCGCTGGAGAAGGTGCTGTGGATGGAGTCCGACCGTATGGGCTATTTCATCAATACGGTGACCGAGGGCGGGCTCAAACGCGAGATCGACGTCGTGTCGAACGAAAAACGTCAGGGCGAGAACGTGCCTTACGGTCTGGCGTGGGATCTGACATTCAAGAACCTGTTTCCGCAGGGACATCCGTATAGCTGGACCGTGATCGGGGAAATTCCCGATCTGCGCAGCGCGACGGTCGATGACGTCAAGGAGTTTTACGACAAATATTACACGACCAGCAATGCTACCCTCGTCGTAGCGGGCGATTTCGACAAGGCAGAGGCCAAAAAACTGATCGAAAAGTATTTCGGCGAAATACCCGACCGAGGCAAGCCCGAGGCTCCGCAGGTGCAGAACGTGACGCTCGACTCGACGAAGAAGATTTCGTACGAGGATGTCTTCTGCAACGCGCCGATGCTGTTGCTTGCCTATCCCGGGGTCGAAACCTATAACGAAGACGGCTATGCGCTCGATTTTCTCACGAACCTGCTGGCCGGCGATAAGAAGTCGCCGCTGTACAAGGTGCTCGTCGAGGAGCGCAAGCTCGCGCCCGAGGTCGAGATGTTCAGCTATCAGCTGGAAGTGGCGGGACTGATCGTTTTCGATGCCAAAACCTTCCCCGGCGTGAAGCTCGACGACGTGCAGGCTGCGTTCGACGAGGCGCTCGCCCGCTTCGAAAAGGAGGGGATCGATCCGAAAGACCTCGAGCGTTACAAGAATCAGGAGGAGACGCGTACGTATAACCGGCTGACTTCTACCAACGGCAAGGCGATTTCCATGGCGCGCGACAACGTGTTCGGCGGCGCGCCCGACCGTTCGCTGCGGGAGTTGGACAAGTACCGCGAAGTGACTGTCGACGATGTGATGCGCGTGTACGAGAAGTACGTCAAGGGGCGTCCGTTCCTGTCGGTCAGCATCTATCCCGAGGGACAGTCCGCTTTGGCCGTGACCGGTTCCGTGCCGGCTCAGGTCGAGCAGGAGTCGATCGACGACCAGCAGATGAGCTCCGAGGGCGGACAGATCGTCGACGACCCGTACGAGAAGACTCCCTCGCAGATCGACCGCAGCGTCGAGCCCGCCCTGATGGCCAATACGCCCGAACTCAGCGTACCTGCTGTCTGGAGCTCGACTCTGCCCAACGGAATGCAGATCAAGGGAATCGAGTACGGCGAGCTGCCGCTGGTGAACTTCTCGATCGAGTTGAATCAGGGCATGCTACTCGATGCTCCCGGCAAGGTGGGCGTCGCTTATCTGACCGCGCAGATGCTGAACGAGGGAACAGTCTCGAAGACGCCCGAGCAGCTCGAGGAGGCGATCGGACAGCTCGGCGCTTCGATCCGGGTCGCATGCAGCCGCGAGTCGATGACGCTCAGCGGCCTTTGCCTGAAAAAGAATTTCGCCCGGGCGATGGAGTTGGTCGAGGAGATGCTGCTCCATCCGCGTTGGGACGAGCAGTCGTTCGCCGTAGTCAAGGAGCGGGCGATCGATAACGTCCGCCAGCGCGCGACCGAACCGGAGGCGATCGCTCAGAGCGTTTTCGACAAGGCGCTTTACGGCGCGGGCAGCGTCTTGTCCGAGAATCCGAGCGGCACGGAAGCGTCGCTTCAGTCGATCACGCTCGACGATCTGAAGGCTTTCTATGACGAGTGCTTCAGCCCGAAAGTCGCGCGCATGAGCTTCGTGGGAGGTTTCACTCAGTCCGAGGTGGAGAAGTCGCTCGCGTCGCTGACCGGGAACTGGCCGGCCAAGGACGTCCGTCAGCCCGAGATCGGCGAAGACGGCACGGAGCCCGCGGGCAAGGTTCTCTTCGTCGATTATCCCGGAGCGCGCCAGTCCTATGTGCTGATCGGTTCCAAGGCCATGCCGATGCGCAGTCCCGAGGCCTATCCGGCCGTAATCGTCAACGATAAGCTGGGTGCCTCCTCGGGCAGCCTGCTGTTCGAGATCCTGCGCTTGCAGCACGGCTATACCTACGGGGCGTATTCCCATTTCGTGCAGGGCAATTACTACAACAATTTCCAAGCTCTTTCGAGCGTTCAGGCGATCGTGACCGAAGAGTCGGTCGCTCTGTTCCGCGATATTCTTTCCTCGTACGGCGCGGATTACTCGCAGGAGTTTCTGGACCGGACCCGTCAGGCGCTGTTGCGCACGATGAACGGATCGTTCGAGACGCCGGCGGCCCAACTGGCTATGTTGCGCAAGATCGCCCTTTACGGCTTGGCCGACGATTACGTCAAGCGCAACGAGCAGACGCTTAAGGATATGACTCTCGACGAGGCCAAACAGGTGATCGGGCAGTATATCGATTTCGACCGGATGACGATCGTCATCGTGGGCGACGCCAAGACGCAGTTGGCCGGCGTGCGCTCGCTCGGTCTGGGCGATCTGGTCGTGGTAGACAGCCAAGGGAAGCCTGTGAAATAAGTGCCGGCCGATCCGGCGCGTTCGTCGGAGAGCCGAGGAACGTCAATATACGAAAGGGAAGGCGCGAGCCTCCCCTTTCGTATATCCGTCTCCGCCGTCTTTCATGTATGGCGGAGCTTTTGGGTGTGCAAGGCAACGCATGGTCCGGTACTCCGTTGCCCCGCGTTTTCGCTTCGGAAATTCGCCATGGCGCTGGAACGAACCGCCGGTCATTGCGGATGCCGTCGGATCGGCGGCTCGGCCGCGATTGCCGGACAGCGTCGGTTGCGACGGGTTTTCGGTGCGGCGTGCGTTGCCTGTCCGCTGCTTGTCCGCCGTTATTCGACTTGCCGTGCTGGGTAAGGTAGGTCCCCGGCTTGCCGGTAACATGCCGGGACGGATGTCGGTATGCTGTCACGAGAAGCTGTTGCCTGTCTTGACTTGTTGCCGGGCGATCGGTTGCGACGAACTTTCGGCACGGCTGTATTTCCTGATTTTCTTGTTTGTCGTGTGACACGCGGTGATAAGGCCGGTCTCCGGCTTGCCGATGACACGCCGGAACGGACGACGGTACGCCTTAGCGAAATAGGGCTGTTACTTGTCTTGGACTTATTGCCTCTTGCCGTCGGTCGTGTCGGCCGATACTTGGAGAATTACGGCCGTATCCCGCACGGCCGTCGTATCGGAAGGAGACGGGGCGGGGGCCAGTCCCCGTGCGACCAGCAGCGGCCGGATGTCGGGATCGCTTCCCCGGAAATTCCGGTACAGCGAGGCTCCCGGCTCGGCGGCGCCCCGCTCGAGAATGTTTCTCCGGTAGGAACGGGCCAGCTCGCGGCTGAATACGTCGCCGCTCTGCCGGAAAGCTTCGTAGGCGTCTTCATCGTACATCTGCGACCACAGATAGCTGTAGTAGCCCGCCGCATATCCGTCGCCGTTGAATATGTGGGCGAAGTAGGGATACCGGTAGCGCGAGGCGATCTGCGGCAGCAATCCCCGCTGTTCGTAGAGCGAGCGGCGCTCGAGTTCCGTCGGATCGAGCGTGTCCGACGCTCCGAGCGTATGAATGTCCATATCGAGTTGCGCTGCGGCGAGCAGTTCGGCGGTCATGAATCCCTGATTGAACAGCTTGCTGCGGACGATGCGCGCGATCATATTGGCAGGGAGCGTCTCGCCGGTAGCGTAGTGTTTGGCATAGGCGCGGAGCATTTCGGGCTCGGTGGCCCAGTTCTCCATGATCTGCGACGGCATTTCGACGAAGTCGAGCTCCATCGAGTTCATGCCCGTTCCTTTATATCGGGTCTGGGCGAACAGGTTGTTCAGCGCATGTCCGAACTCGTGGAACAGCGTTTCGGTTTCGTCCAGGCTGAGCAGAGCCGGAGCGTTGCCTCGGGGAGGCGTGAAGTTGGCTACGACCGTCACGACCGGCGCGACGCGCTGTCCGTCGGCCGTGTACCGCTCGGGCCGGAATGCGTCGCACCATGCTCCGGCCTGCTTGCCCTCGCGCGGGTACAGGTCGAAGTAGAGGATGCCCAGATGCGCGTTGTCCTTGTCGAGAACCTCGTATGTCAGGCACTCCTTATGATAGACCGGGATCGACACGGGGCGGAAAGTCAGTCCCCAGAGCCGGTTGCTGAGCATGAAAACGCCTTGCTTGACATTGTCGAGCGACAGGTACGGCTTGAGGGCCTCTTCGTCGAGATCGTATTTCGATTGGCGAAGCCGTTCGGCGTAGTACCACCAGTCCCACGAGGCGAACGTGCTGTCGCCGGTTTCGGCCGCCTTGATCGCCTTCATTTCGGCGAGCTCCTCGCCGGCCAGTTTCAGCGTCGGTTCCCAGAGTCGGTCGAACATCTCGTATACTCGCTCGGGCGTCGCGGCCAGCGTACCGTCGAGCTTGAGCGCTGCGTAAGACGGATAGCCGAGCAGGGCGGCCTTCTCGGAGCGCAGCCTGACGATCCGCTCGACGATCCGCGTGTTGTCGTGGTCGCCGCCGTTGGCTCCCCGGTTCAGATAGCCCCGGTAGAGCCGCTCGCGCAGGTTGCGGTCTTTGGCGTAGGTCAGGAACGGAATCAGGCTGGGTTTGCCGAGCGTGAAGACGTATTTCCCCTTCATACCCCGGGCCTCGGCCTCGGCCGCCGCCGCATTGACCACGTCGTCGGGCAGGCCGGTCGTCTGCTTGAGGCTGTCGAGCACGAGCGCGAAGTCCTTGTTCTCTGCCAGCAGGTTATTGCCGAAGCGGATGCCGAGTGTCGTCAGTTCCGAGTTGATCTCGCGCAACCGTTTCTTGCTGCGGGGCGTAAGACCGGCTCCGGCGCGCACGAAGTTTTTGTACGTGAGTTCCGTCAGACGTTTCTGCTCGGGCGTGAGCGGCAGCGAGTCGAGCTTCTCGTAGACAGCCTCCACCCGTTCGAAAAGCTTTTCGTTCAGGTATATGTCGTCCCGATGGGCCGCTACCGCCGGCGATATTTCCAGATCGGCCTGCTGCATCGCCTCGTTGTTGTCGGCTGCGGCGACCAGCGAGAAGGTCGTGTAGACCCGGTCGAGCGTTTCCCCGCTCCGGTCGAGCGCCGCGATCGTATTTTCGAAATCCGGGGCCGCCGGGTTCGATGCGATCGAGTCGATTTCCTTTTGGTGACGGACAATGGCCTGCTCGACGGCCGGCTTGTAATGGCGTATTTCGATCTTGTCGAAAGGAGGAACCTCGTAGGGCGTGTCCCACGGGGCGAGCAGCGGATTGACCTCCGCCTGTTTGTTGCGGCAGCTTGACATGGCGGTTATCGATAAGAGAACGATGAGCGGAAACGAAAATTTTTTCATCGATGGCAAACGTTGTGAGTTCGTCGGTTGTTTTGTACTTTTGCCCGGAGAGTTCGGGACGCTATTGCAAAAGTAGCGATACCGATCCACAAAACGCCTATTTCTATGCAATTATTTTATGCCCCCGATCTGGACCCTGCTTCCGGAAGCTATCTGCTCGGCGAAGAGGAGTCGAAGCATGCCGTCCGCGTGTTGCGTCTGGGCCGGGGCGACAGCCTGTGGGTGACCGACGGCCGGGGCGCGATGTGCCGGGCCGAGATCGCCGACGATTCGCCGCGCGGCTGCCGGCTCGAGATACTCGGCTGCGAGCAGGGCTTCGGGCAACGCCCTTACTCGCTGCATCTGGCCGTCGCGCCGACGAAAAACGTCGACCGTTACGAGTGGTTCGCCGAGAAGGCGACCGAAATCGGCGTCGACCGGATCACGCCCGTGCTGACCGACCGCTGCGAGCGGCGGACGCTCCGGATAGACCGGATACTCCGTGTGGTGACCGGTGCGATGAAGCAGTCGCTGAAGGCTTATCTGCCCCGGGTCGATTCTCCGATGCCTTTGCGTGAGCTGCTGGAGCTCCCTTGCGCGGGTAGCCGGCTGATCGCCCATTGCGAGGAGAGCGGGAACCGGACTCCGCTCGGGGAGGCTTTCGGCCCCCGGGAGCAGGTGCTGATCCTTATAGGGCCCGAGGGCGATTTTTCTTCCGATGAAATCCGCTCGGCGCTCGACAGCGGTTTCCGGGCCGTTTCGCTCGGCCGCAGCCGTCTTCGGACCGAAACGGCCGGCGTCGTGGCTGCGCACTCGGTCGCGTTCGTAAACGGCTGGTAGGAACTTTGCGGGACGCTCTTTAGCGGTGCGCGCCGTGCCGCAGGTGCCCGCAGTATCCGGTTGCGCGAGACCGGTGTTTCCGGACTCCTTCGGGGACCGGTGCAAGGCGGCGGACGCAATCGGAGGAAAAAGTCGCTCGCGGTTTCCGTTTCCGAATGCGTACGTATCCGTCATAGAGGAAACGGCGAAGCCGCGGATTTGGCGGAAGGGGCCCGACCGGCGCTTCCGTCCGTTTCCGGGAGAAAAGTCCGTGCGGAAACGGACGAAAGCGAGCGAGCGGGCGAATTACAGGAGAAAAAGACTTTATGCAGAAATCGTTGAATCTTTTCTGGTCGTTCTTCAAGGTCGGGGTATTTACCTTCGGCGGGGGATACGCCATGGTTCCGCTGATCGAAAAGGAAGTGGTCGATCGCCGGGCGTGGATCGATCGCGAGGAATTCCTCGACCTGCTGACGCTCGCCCAGACTTCGCCGGGGCCCTTGGCTCTCAATACGGCGGTTTTCGTCGGCTACAAGATCGATCGTTACCGGGGGGCGTTCAGCTCGGTGCTCGGTGTCGTCGTACCTTCGTTCGTCATCATATTGCTCGTGGCGCTGTTTTTCGTTTCGTTCGAGCACGAGCCGGTCGTCGAGGCCGTGTTCAAGGGCATGCGTCCGGCCGTGGTGGCGCTGATTTTGGCCCCGATCATTCATCTGTCCAAGGGGCTCGGGGCATGGCGTTTCGTACTGGCCTCTCTGGCGCTGGGCGCGACGTGGTATTTCGGATTCTCGCCCGTCTATCTGATTCTGGTCGGGGCCGTCGGAGGGCTGGGCTGGACGTTCTGTCTGAAAAGAAAGGGGCTGAAGCCATGATCTATCTGCAACTGTTCCTATCCTATCTGAAAATCGGCTTTTTCGGCTTCGGCGGGGGGTATGCGATGCTGTCGCTGATTCAGCACGAGGTGGTGATCGCCCACGGCTGGATCACGAACGAGGAGCTGACCGACATCATTGCCGTTTCGCAGATGACGCCCGGGCCGATCTCGATCAACAGCGCGACCTATATCGGCTACGTCGTGACCGGCAGCGTCTGGGGAGCGGTCGTAGCGACGGCGGCCGTCTGCCTGCCCGCCATGACGCTGATGATCGTACTGACGCGCTTTTATCTGGCCCTGCGGAACAATGCCTACATCCGCGGAGTCATGTACGGCATGAGGCCGATGATTCTGGCCATGATCGCACTGGCAGGCGCCGTGCTGTTCACTCCGGTCACCTTTATCGACTACAAGAGCTGGCTGATTTTCGGCGCGGTCTTTCTGGCTTCGCTGCGCAAGATCGATCCGATCCTGCTGATCGTGCTCTCGGGCGTAGCCGGTTATCTGATATACGGTTGAGAAATATCGACGGCCGAACGCTCGGAGAAGGTATTTCAAACCCCTGATAGCATATTTCGGTGCGCCGGCATTGATTCTCCCATATAACCCGGAAACAATCGGACGGTGGTCCGAACGAAAGGAAAGGATCGAAGGCGACTTACGCGACAGCATAGTCATGTAAGCGTCTTGAAATAAATGTGCATGAGGCTACGCACACCGTCCCGGTTTTTCGCGATCGCGTGCTTGCAGGAGCTCTCCCGACTTTTCGCCGTCTTAGCGACAAGGCATCGTTCCGGTCGGAAACGGTCCGTTTGTCCGGGTCGTCCGGGCGAGTCGATTGTAATGTCGAGGATACTTGCAATAAAAGTATGTCGGGTGTGACGTAAGCATGCGACGTCGCGTTGTTTCCCGCTGCGCTAAAGCGACGGCTCGGTCCGCGCGACCGTGTCCCGGACATGGAGCTCGTTGTCCGGCCGGGGAGCCGACAGCACCTCGAGCGCCTGTTTTACCACGTTGTCGATGCTTTGGATGTTGTGGTAAAAAGCATTGTCCTCCAGCGGCGTGTTGCGGCCTACGTAGGCTTTGATTTGGGCCAGCATGACCTCTTTCGAGCGTTCGATTTCGGCCGGTTTCGGTGCCACGCCCTGCCGGGCCGCATAGCGGACGAATTCGCCGAGCAGGTCCGGCTGCGAGCCGAAGAAGCGGTCCAGTTCCTCGAGCGTCCGGATTCCGTTCAGTTGCGCGCGGTGGCGATCCGTATAGTCGAGCGTGAAACGGTAGAGAATGTTGCGCCCGGCCACCTCTCTGAAATAAGGGGTCATGTCCGAAGTGTCGGCCGGTACGAAAATGTCCGGCATGATGCCTCCTCCGCCGTAGACGACCTTGCCGCCTTCGGTCACGTATTTGAGGCTGTCGGCGAAATGGATGCTGTCGGCCGAAAAAAGCTCGTTATGCTCGTAGCGCGACAGCAGCTCGCGGTTGTAGCTTTCCGTTCCGTCGCTGTACGGTTTCTGGATCGACCGTCCCGTCGGCGTGTAGTAGCGCGCGACGGTCAGACGGACCGCCGAGCCGTCCGGGAACGGGATCTGACTTTGGACCAGTCCCTTGCCGTAGGAGCGGCGGCCGATGATCGTGCCCCGGTCGTTGTCCTGAAGCGCTCCGGCCAGAATCTCGCTCGACGAGGCACTGTATTCGTCGATCAGCACGACCAGCTGTTCGTCGGTGAACTCTCCTTGCCCGTCGCTGTATTGGGTCTCCCTGTTTCCCGCGCGGTCCTGCGTGTAGACGATCATCTTGTCGGCGGGCAGGAACTCGTTCGAGATCGCGATGGCCTGTTCGAGCAGGCCGCCCGAGTTGCCCCGGATGTCGAGGATGAGCTTCTGCATGCCTTGTCCCTTGAGCTGTCCGATCGCTTCGCTCAATTCTTTGTAGGCGTTGACCGAGAATTGATCGAACTTGATATAGCCGATATCCGGGCGGATCAGGTACGAAGCCGTGATGCTTTTGATCGGAATGGCGTCGCGCCGGACGGTGACCGGGATCAACCCGTCGATTCCGGAGCGCTGGATTCCGAGCCGGACTTCGCTGCCTCGAGGACCCCTGAGCCTTTTCACTACTTCGTTTTGGTCCATTTCGACTCCGGCGATTGTGCTGTCCTCGACCGTCACGATCCGGTCTCCTCCCTGTATGCCTGCCTTGGCGCTCGGTCCGCCGGCGATGACGTTCAGCACGATGACCGTGTCGGTCGCCATGTTGAACACGACGCCGATGCCGTCGAACTCTCCTTCGATCGTCTCGTTGGCCTGAGCGAGGTCCTTCGCGCTGAAATACATCGAATGCGGGTCGAGATTTTCGAGAATCAGCGGGATGATTTCTTCCGTGAGCGAGTCCATCCGTACCGTGTCGACATATTGCGCGTCGATCAGGCGGAGCAGCATGTTGAGCTTATCGGTCCCGGCTACGGAAAGCGCGGCCCTGCGTGCAGGTCGGTCCGCGCCGCTGCGCAGCAGAAAACTGCCGAGTAACATCCCTGCTGCCAGCGAGCAGGCGATCACGGTCGGCAGCAGAATCGTGAATTTACTGTTTTTGTACATGTCGTTTTAGCGAAAGTTTCTTGTCGGGGCCATGGGCAATTCCCGTACCCGAAGCTACTTGTTTTTGAACGTATAGGACAATCCGACCCCGATTTTGTAGGTCCATTGAAGCGAGCGGTTCCGAGGCGTCGCCTGAGGCTCGTTGTAGACCATGCGGCAGAAAAGCCCGATGTTGAATATCTTGGCTGCGATGATGTTGAACGTATTTTGCCATTCGACGTAGTTGTTTTGCTCGTAGTTCGTCGAGACATAAAAGTAAGTGATGTAGTTCATCTTTCCTCCCGCGATCGGCTGGCTCAGGTCGATGCGCAGCGTCGATCCGAGCGAGCTTTTCTGGTGCTTGCCGGCCGGCACGCCGTGGGCGCCCTGCCGCGAGAGCGAGTCGTCCAGAACGAATTGCATGTTGCCGCTCAGGGGGTTGACCGTCACGATCAGCGGCACTTTCTTCAGCGCCCGGTACGTGAAGCCGACGCCGAGCGTCAGCGTGCCGGGCGACATGAAGTTGCTGACCAGTATTTTCTCGGTGACCGACTTGTATCCTTTCGACCATTGGCTTCGCAGGTTGGCGCTGGCGCTGTACGACCAGTTCTTCGAGATGGCCCATCCCGTGTTGAGGTTGAAAATGAAGTAGTCGAGATTCTTGAACGTCGTTCCCGAAATGACGTTCATGCCGTATTTCGAGTCGAACGAGTAGGTCATGTTCAGTTTGTCGCGGGTGTAGACGTGCGTATAGAGCAGCGAGGCGGTCGCGTCGAACGTGTTGTTTCCGCCCGGGGCCCAGTTGTCGAAGCCGGTTTGGTTCAACGATAGCCCGACCGTGCAGGTGATCGTGTTCCGTTCCTTGCGCAAACGTTTTTTCTCGGCCCGGTAGCGCGCTTCGCTGAAGAACTGGTTGTTGACGGCCGACAGCTGCTTGATCGTGTCCCGAAAGTTTTTGACGTCCGCCTCTTTCGGTGTGACTTTTGAAATGGAGAACTGGGCTTCGGCTCGGCTCGAAGCCAGCAGAAGTCCTGCAAGCAACAGAAAAATTCTCAGGGGTTTCATAGTCTGCGCAGGGTTGAGTCTTGCGCAAAGATAGCAATTTTGACCCGGATTGAGCGGACCCTCTTTTTTTTGCTTCGGAAATCCGTATTTTTGCTCCGGTGCGTCCGCCTTTCCGGCGCGACGAGGAGACGGACGCGACAATAACATGGTACGATGAAATATTTTGGAGCGCATGTCAGTGCGGCAGGAGGGGTCGAAAACGCTCCGCTGAACGCCGAAAAGATCGGGGCGACGGCTTTCGCCCTGTTTACGAAGAATCAGCGGCAATGGTCGGCCGCGCCGCTCAAGCCGTCCTCGATCGGCGCGTTCGAGGCCAATTGCAGGGCGGGAGGATACGCTCCGGGCGTCGTCCTGCCTCACGACAGCTACCTGATCAACCTGGGCCATCCCAAGGACGAGGAGCTGAAGAAGTCGCGCGCTGCCTTCCTCGACGAGATGCAGCGTTGCGAGCAGCTGGGGCTCGACCGGCTGAACTTTCATCCGGGCAGCGATCTGGGCCTGATCGGCGCCGACCGATGTCTGCGGCTCGTGGCCGAGTCGATCGACTGGGCGCTCGAGCGGACCCGGGGCGTGACGGCCGTCGTGGAGAACACGGCCGGGCAGGGCTCCAATGTCGGATATTCGTTCGAGCAGCTGGCGACGATCCTCTCGCTCGTGAAAGATCAGAGCCGCGTGGGCGTCTGCATCGACACCTGCCATGCCTTTGCCGCCGGCTACGACCTGACGAGCGACGAGGCGTGCGAGAGGACCTTCGACGAATTCGACCGCACGGTCGGATTCCGTTACCTGCGCGGTATGCACCTGAACGATTCGATGAAGCCGCTGGGCAGCCGGGTCGACCGTCACCGGAATCTGGGCGACGGTTTTCTGGGTATGACCGTTTTCCGCTTTATCGCCCGAGACAAGCGTTTCGACGACATTCCGCTGATTCTCGAGACGCCCGACGAAAGCCGTTGGCCGGCCGAGATCGAGCTTCTGAAAAGTTTTGAAAAGGAGGGGTAGGATCGGCGTATGCCGGCCTTTTCGGCTGTTGCGACGTGTTTCGGTTGCTCGGCATACCGTTTCCGGCGATTCGGGAAGGACAAGGCGTTCGGTCCTGTTTTCGGGGGGCGGCGTGTTTTCGGATTATGTCTGCGACGAAGCCGTTTCCCGTGGGCCGGGAGGCGAAAATTCCGGTTTTGCCGTGCCTCTGCCGGTGAAGACCGTTTGAAAAAGGCTGGCCGCGGTCCGTTTTTTCTCCGGCGGACCGGCCGTTTCCGGCACAGGCGCGGTGCGTGAGGCGGGAAGCTGCGGGCAAGCGCGATTCGTTGCGGCTTTTTTCGTATCTTTGCAAGATAGATTCCGACCGAAACCTCCCCGCGCGGAAAGTCCGGGGTAACTCGACCGAAATGAGAAAACTGTTGCAATCGCGAAATCCCGACGTACGGCTGTGGCTGCTGCTGGGCCTGTGGTGGATCGCCAACCTGATTCAGGCCGGCTGCACCGAGCTGGCCAACGACGAGGCTTATTACCATATGTTCTCCCGGTCGCTGGCGTGGGGTTATTTCGATCATCCGCCGATGACGGCGCTGCTCGTACGCTTGGGAAGTTTTTGGGGCGGAGAGTTCGGCGTGCGGTTTTTCTTCACGCTGTTGCAGCCGCTCTACCTCTATCTGCTGTGGCGGATCGTCCGTCCCGATTCCGCGACGGTGCGCGACGCGGGGCTGTTCGTCCTGATCGCCGCTGCGATGCCGATCCTGCAGCTTTACGGCTTTCTGGCCGTGCCCGACGGTCCGCTGATGCTTTTTACCGCGCTGTTCCTGTGGTGCTACAAGCGCCTGACCGAGGACGACCGCTGGAGCCATGCCCTGTGGCTCGGCGTCGCTATGGCAGCGCTCGCGTACAGTAAGTATCACGGCGCGCTGGTCGTGCTGCTGACCGTGCTGTCGAACCTGCGCCTGCTGCGCAATCCGAAATTCTACGCCGCCTGCGTCGTGACGCTGCTGCTGATCCTTCCGCATCTGGGATGGCAGTCCGGGCACGACTGGGTTTCGTTCCGCTATCATCTGGCCGGACGCAACAAGGATTTTCAGTTTTCGTTCGTGACCGAGTACCTGCTCAATCTGCTGGCGATCTTCAATCCGCTGCTGTTTCCCGTTTTTGTCGCCGTCTGGTGGAAGACCCGAGCCGAAACGCCCGTGTTGCGGGCTCTCAACTTCATTTCGGCCGGGTTCGTCCTCTTTTTCCTGTCGACGACTCTGCGCGGGTACGTGCAGCCTCAATGGGAGATTCCCGTTGCGTTCGGCGTGATCGCGCTGCTGTTCCTCCATGCCCGTCGGGGCGGTCGTCCGCGCCGCTACGTCGTGCGGGTAGGGTGGGTGACCGTCGCGCTCGTCGCGCTGGTTCGCATCGAGATGATATTCAACCCGCTCGGCCTGCGCTTCGAGGTGTTCGACAACCGGACGTCCTACGGACGGATCGCGCAGGAGGCTGCGGGAGCTCCCGTGATATTCGACGGCCAGTATACGGCGGCGGCCAAATATGCCTTCTATACGGGCGGACAGGCGTATGCCCAGCCGTCGATCTATTACCGGACGAGCCAGTACGAGCTGCGCGACGACGACGACCGGATGGCCGGAGGCCCCGTGCTGATTCAGGTGTGGGACAGCGTGCCGGGCTCGCGCGACGTTCAGTTGCCGAACGGCCGGACGTTCCGCTATCTGCGCTGCGGACGGTTCGTTCCGGTGCGCCGCATCGCGGTCGAGACCGGTCCGCTACCCTCCGAGGTCCGGCCGGGCGACACGCTTCGTCTGAGTCTGACGCTGCGCAATCCCTATCCTTACGACTACCGTTTCGACGGCGACTCGGTGAAGGTCGGCATCGTGTGGCGCAACCTGAGCGAGACGACCCGTCGCTACGATTTGCCTGAAGTGCAGGGCCTGCTTCCTGCCGGCGGGACGCTCCGCCGCGAGGCGCGTTTCGTCGTGCCCGAATTGCCGGAGCGCACGTGGCAGGTAGGCTTCACCGTGTCCAACCTTCCGGTGACGACTTGGTTCAACGGGCCGACGGAACGGATAAGAACGATTGCAAAATAACGAGATATGCTTATTCAATTCATCAAATTTTGCGTTGTCGGCGCTTCCGGCATGGCGGTCGATTTCGGCATTACCTTCCTCGGCAAGGAGAAGCTCCGCTTGAACAAGTATGTCGCCAACTCGCTGGGATTCATTTCGGCGGCCTCGACCAACTACGTGCTTAACCGGCTGTGGACTTTCCATAGCCGCGATCCGCAGGTGGCCCAGCAATACATGCAGTTTATCGGCATATCGGCTATCGGGCTGCTGATCAATAACCTGATTATCTATCTGCTCAACGACCGGGCCCGTGTCGGGTTCTATTTGTCGAAGCTGATCGCAATCGGCGTCGTGACGCTGTGGAACTTCTTTATGAACTATTTCTTTACATTTACTTCTTGAGCGGACCGATGACCGAAAGGGAAAAGATGCTCCGGGGCGAGCAGTTCGAGACGCTCGACCCGCAACTGAGCGAGGATCGCTGCCGGGCGGCCGCGCTGCTGAGCCGGCTCAACGCGCTGTCGATGGATGCGCCCGGGTACCGCGAGGCGCTCGGCGAGCTGCTGCCTCATGCTTCGGACGAATGCCTGATTCGTCCGCCTTTTTACTGTGACTATGGTTACAGCCTGTTCATCGGACGTGGCGTTTTCATTAACTTCAACTGCGTGATGCTCGACGGTGCGCCGATCCGCATCGGCGACCATGTGCTGATCGGGCCTGCCGTGCAGATTTACACCTTCACCCACCCGATGGATTTCGAGCAGCGCCGCCGCCCGGTCGAAAGCTGTCGTCCGGTCGCGATCGGCGACGACTGCTGGATCGGCGGCGGGGCGATTCTCTGTCCGGGCGTCCGGATCGGGCCTCGCTCGGTCGTCGGCGCAGGCAGCGTCGTGGTGCGCGACGTCGAGCCGGACGTCGTCGTGGCCGGCAATCCGGCCCGTGTCGTCCGCCGGCTGAAATAACGGCTGGGAATGAATTTATATAATAACTGGCCCTCGGGTTTTCGACGATTCCGGTTTCTCGATATGAAGTCCCCTGCGCCGGAGGGGAATTTGTGACAGAAGGCTGATCGAATGTGTGTCCTGTGTTCGCTAACACGGGGCGCTTGCATAGCAGGCGCCCCGTGTCTCGTGTCGTCCGTAAGGGACTTATTTCTCGCTCATGTCGGGCATGGGCTTTTTGTATTCGCCGGCGAGCAGCTTCTTGTGACATTTCTCGAAGCAGTCGAGCGTGTAGTTCACGTCGTCGAGCGTGTGCACGGCCGTCGGGATGATGCGGAGGATGATTTCTCCCTTGGGGATCACCGGGTAAACGACCACCGAGCAGAACAGGTTGTAAGTCTCGCGCAGGTCGACGACGATGTTGCAGGCTTCGTCCACGCCGCCCTTCATATAGACGGGCGTGACGGGCGACAGCGTGCCTCCGATGTCGAATCCGCGCTCGCGGAAGCCGCTTTGCAGCGCACGGACGATTTTCCACAGGTTTTCCTTGAACTCCGGATGCGTGCGGATCAGGTCGAGCCTCTTGAGCGCTCCTTTGACCATAGGCATCGGCAGTGCCTTGGCATAGGTCTGCGAGCGCATGTTGTAGCGAAGATAGTCGACGATGAACTTCTCGGACGATACGAACGCTCCGATGCCGGCCATCGACTTGGCGAACGTGTTGAACAGCACGTCCACGCCGTCGGTCACGCCGAAGTGTTCGGGCGTACCCGAGCCGCGTTTGCCCATCGTGCCGAAGCCGTGCGCGTCGTCGACCAGCAGGCGGAAGTTGAAGTCCTTTTTCATCGCGACGATCTCGTCGAGCTTGCCCAGATCGCCTTTCATGCCGAATACGCCCTCGGTGATGACGAGCACGCCGCCGCCGTTCTCCTCGGCCAGTTTCGTCGCATGGGCGAGCTGCTTGCGGCAGGCTTCCATGTCGTTGTGCGGATATACGAAGCGCTTGCCCGTGTGCAGCCGCAGCCCGTCGATGATGCAGGCATGCGCCTCCGAGTCGTAGACCACCACGTCGCGGCGTGTGAGCAGCGAGTCGATGATCGAGATCATTCCCTGATAGCCGTAGTTGAGCAGGAAGGCGTCGGGCTTGCCCACGAAAGCGGCCAGCTCGCGCTCGAGCTGCTCGTGCCACTTGGTCTGTCCGCTCATCATGCGGGCCCCCATCGGATAGGCCATGCCGAACTCGGCGGCCGCCTCGGCGTCGGCCTTGCGCACCTCCGGATGGTTGGCCAGGCCCAGGTAGTTGTTCAGGCTCCAGTTCAGCACCTCGCGGCCGCGGAAGATCATGTGCGGGCCGATTTCGCCCTCGAGCTTCGGGAAAGAGTAGTAGCCGTGGCTCAGCTTCTGGTATTGGCCGATCGGACCCCCGGCATTCTGTTTGAGTCGTTCGAAAATATCCACAATCGTATCCGTTTTAAATTGTATTTAAATTGAGTAATCGTTTCGGAAACAAACGTACAAAGCTAACTATTTTTTTCCGTATGCGCGTACAAAAACGGCTTTTTTTATCATGGTCTCTGCGGAGGGGAGAGCCTTCGTGCGGATTGGCCGTCCGTTGCGGGCGGGCGGCGGAACGGGTGCGCGGCTCGCTCTCCGTGCCGGCTATGCCGGGGCGTCCGGGGCTGCGGATAATATCCGCCCGAAACGCAATATATATTTTTTCAACTCGTTAAAAATACATAACTTTGCCGAAATTAGGCGACGAACCGTTCTCGGAGCGGTTCGGAGTCGGTGTAGGCGCCTAATCCTTAATGAATTGAAGATGAGAATCGACGTAAACAAAGCTTTGGTCGTGCTGGCGGGCGTGACGGCCGCCTCGTGCAGCGGATACAGCAAGGTCCTCAAGAGCAACGACAGCAACCTGAAGTATCAGACGGCCATCGAATACACCGATAAGGGGAAGTACAACAAGGCGCTGACGCTTTTTCAGGACGTCGCTCACGTGTACGCTCAGTCGGCCCGCGCCGATACTTTGGCTTATTATACGGGACTCTGTTACTACAAAAGCGGGGACTTCGTTTCGAGCGCCGAGCTGTTCGACGGCTTCCGCCGCCGTTTCGGGCGCAGCCCGTTTCTGGAGGACGCGGAGTATATGTATGCCAAGGGTTTTTACTTTTCCTCGCCTAAGCCCGAGTACGACCAGACGGCCACGCATCAGGCTCTTCAGGCCATAACGGAATATCTGGACCGCTATCCGAACAGCGTGAAGAAGGACCAGCTGATCGAGAACATGATCGAGCTGAGGCAGAAACTCTACGACAAGGCTTTCATGAACGCCAAGGTGTACTACGATATAGGATACTACAATTCGGCCGTTACGGCGCTTCAGAACGCCATCGATATGTATCCCGAGAGCGGTCACCGCGAAGAGCTGGCCTATCTGATCGTCAGCGCCCACTGTCTCTATGCGCGCAACAGCGTCGCTTCGCTGCAGCGCCAGCGGTATCTCGATACGCAGAACGCCTATTACAATTTCGTCGACCAATATCCCGACAGCAAGTACAAGAAGGAGGTCGACAAGATGCTCGAGGAGGCCAAGAAGCACTTGGCCAAGTACGGCGACCTGCAGAACGGCTCGAACAGCGACAATACGAATCAATCAGATAATTCCGAAACGAAAGATGGAAATCAAGAAAAGTAGCATTCCGACGAACACAGTCACCCGGACGCTCACCGACATCGACGCGCCGACGGGCAACATCTACGAGTCCGTGGTCGTGATCGCCCGCCGCGCGAATCAGATCGCCAGCGAGATCAAGCAGGAATTGAACCGGAAGCTGGCCGATTTCTCGAGCGTCACCGATTCGCTCGAGGAGACGTTCGAAAACCGGGAGCAGATCGAGATATCGAAATACTACGAGCGGCTGCCGAAGCCTACGCTCGTGGCGACCGAGGAATTTCTGGAGGGAAAGGTCTATTTCCGCGAGAACAGACCGGAGCCTCAGCCCGAGACGATCGCCGAATAGTTTTTAACGGTCGCAGACATGCTCGGAGGCAAGAAAATAATCGTCGGCGTAACAGGCAGTATCGCAGCTTACAAGGCTGCGATACTCGTCAGGGAACTGATCCGCGAGGGCGCGGAAGTGCGCGTACTGATGACTCCGCTGGCCAAGCAGTTCATCACGCCGCTGACGCTCGCGACGTTGAGCCGCCACCCGATTCTCGTCGAGTTTTTCGATCCGGAGAGCGGACAGTGGAACAGCCATGTCTCGCTCGGCGAGTGGGCCGACGCGCTGGTCGTCGCTCCGGCTACGGCCAATACGATTGCGAAGATGGCTACCGGCGTGGCCGACAACCTGCTGCTGACCACTTATCTGTCGGCGCGTTGTCCCGTGTTCGTCGCCCCGGCGATGGACCTCGATATGTACGCTCATCCGACGACCCGCTATAACCTCGACAGCCTCAAAAGCTACGGATGCCGGATCATCGAACCGGCTTCGGGAGAATTGGCCAGCGGCCTTTCGGGCAAAGGACGGATGGAGGAGCCTGCCGCGATCGCGCGTGCGGTGTCGGACTATTTTGCCCGCCGGCGCTCGCTGCAGGGGCGGACCCTGCTCGTGACGGCCGGCCCGACGATCGAGCCGATCGACCCCGTTCGCTACATATCGAACCATTCGTCCGGCAAGATGGGCTATGCCTTGGCCGAGGAACTGCGCGACCGGGGAGCCGACGTGATTTTGGTGACCGGACGCACGGCATTGCCGATTCCCGACGGGATGCAGGCGCTGGAGGTTACGACGGCCGACGAGATGTACGCGGCCTCCCTGCATGTTTTCGAGCGTTGCGACGGAGCCGTAATGTGTGCGGCGGTGGCCGATTATACTCCGGTTTCGGTCGCCGACCGGAAGATCAAGAAGGAGAGCGAGGTGCGGAGCATCGAGCTGCGTCCTACGCGGGACATTGCCGCGGCGATCGGAGAGATCAAGGGGCCCCGTCTGCTGGTGGGCTTCGCGCTCGAGACCGATCACGGGCTCGAGCATGCCGAGGATAAGCTCGAGCGCAAGAATATGGATATGATCGTGCTCAACTCGCTGGACGATCCGGGCGCGGGCTTCGGCGTCGATACGAACCGCGTTACGATTCTGCACCGCGACGGGCGGCGGAACGCTTTCGGGCTCAAGAACAAGCGAGCGGTCGCTTCGGATATCGCGGACGAGATCGAGGCGTTCTGGAAAAAGGAGGAATAACCGAAAATTCGTAACTTTCGCTTTGCAGTTCGGACTTTTCCGGCGAGGAAGGGTCCGTTTAATTCATACGGGATATGCTGTGTCGTTTGACGGTCGAGAATTATGCGCTGATTGACCGGCTGGACATCGAGTTCGCCGCCGGGCTGAATATCATTACCGGCGAGACCGGAGCCGGCAAGTCGATCCTGCTCGGCGCGCTGGGGCTGGTGCTGGGAGCTCGCGCCGACGCGGCCGCGATCAAGGACTCGGGGCGCAACTGCGTCGTCGAGGCCGAGTTCGACGTCCGGGGTTACGGCTTGGAGCCGCTGTTCGGGTCGCTCGATGTGGACTATGACGAGCGGACCGTCGTGCGGCGGGTGATTACGCCCGCCGGCAAGAGCCGCGCTTACGTCAACGATCTTCCCGTCCAGCTGACGGCCTTGCGCGAGATCGGCGTCCGACTGATCGATATTCATTCGCAGCACCAGACGCTGCTGTTGGGCGACAGCCGTTTCCGGACCGGTTTGCTCGACAGCGTGGGAGAGGCCGGCGACAGGCTGGGGGAGTATCGCCGGATATACGGCGAGCTCCGCCGTTGCGAGAGCGAGTTGGAGACACTTCGGGCCCGGGCCGAGCAGAGCGGCCGCGACCGGGAGTACGTTTCCTTTCAGTTGAACGAGCTGCGCGAGGCGAAATTGTCGGAGAACGAGCAGCAGGAGCTGGAGGCCGGTCTGTCCGAGCTGTCGCATGCCTCGGAGATCCGCGATACGTTGCTTTTCGCCGCTTCCGAGCTGGAAGGGGCCGAGGATAGCCTGCTTTCGCGGCTCAAGAGCGTCGAAACGTCGGTCGGCCGCATAACCGAAGTCTATCCCCGGGCCGAGGAATTTTATGCCCGCTTGCACGCGGCGGCGCTCGATCTGAAGGATCTGGCTTCCGAGGCCGCTTCCGGCGCCGACCGGATCGATGCTGATCCCCGGCGACTCGAACAGGTAACTGCCCGTCTGGACCGCATCTATTCGCTCCAGCAGAAGCATCGAGTCGCTTCCGTTTCCGAACTGCTCGCATTGCAGGCCCGATACGAAGCGCAACTGGCGGATATCGAAGGCGGCGCCGAGGCGATTGCCCAAATGCGGCAGCAGGTCGAGCGGTTGCGTGCCGAGGCCGTCCGGATCGCGGGCGAGCTGACGGCGGTTCGTACGGCGGCCGCTCCGCGGATCGAAGAGCAGATAGCGGGGATGCTCGCCGAGCTCGGCATGGAGTCGGCCGTTCTGCGGATCGAGATCGCGCCGGCCGCGGAGTTGCGGCCCGACGGTGCGGATACGATACGCTTCCTGTTCACGGCCAACCGGCGGATGCCGCTCCAGCCGGTCGAGAAGGTGGCCTCCGGGGGCGAGATGTCTCGGCTGATGCTGAGTCTCAAGTCGCTCGTCGCCCGTTCGGGGCAGCTTCCTACGGTGATCTTCGACGAGATCGATACGGGCGTTTCCGGGTCGGTGGCCGACCGCATGGGCGAGATCATCGTTCGCCTTTCGTCCGGCTTGCAGGTAATCAATATCACGCATTTGCCTCAGGTGGCTGCCAAGGGGAGCGACCACTTTTTCGTATATAAGGAGGAGTCTGCCTCCGGCACGGCGACTCGTATCAGGAAGCTGGCGCCTTCCGAACGCGTCGAGCAGATCGCCCGCATGCTCAGCGGGACCGACGTGACCGAGGCGGCGCGCGAGCAGGCCCGCCTGCTGCTCGGCGACCGGGCCTGCTGACGGAGGTCCGGACGTTCCGGTATTTCGTCCCGGCTTCCGAGACGGGATTTCCTCGTATCGCGTGACGGAATGTCGGGACGTCGGGTGATTTTTTGCAATGCTGGTGGATCGGCCGTGCGTTTTTTTCGCTTTTTGCGGTCGGATTTTTCCGATGGCAAACCGGGGTTTCCGCGCGGCCGGGAAGCGGTTCGGCGATTCATTTTGATTTTAGGTGTCGTATTTATATATTTGCAATTCGAGATAAAATTTAACAATCGGGCTAATTTTGTAACAATGCGATTTTGGAACGTTGTTAAATAGGGAGGAGAAGTCATGAGCGAGAAATTGTACATTTTCGACACGACGCTGCGCGACGGGGAACAAGTTCCCGGCTGTCAGCTTAATACGATCGAAAAAATGGAGGTGGCCCGGGCGCTCGAAGCGCTGGGCGTGGATATCATCGAGGCCGGCTTTCCCGTGTCGAGTCCCGGCGATTTCAATTCGGTCCGGGAAATATCGAAGGCCGTTTCCCGGCCGACGATCTGCGCGCTGACGCGGGCCGTGCAGAACGACATCGACGTGGCGGCCGACGCGCTGGCTCTGGCCAAGCACAAACGGATACATACGGGCATCGGCGTATCGCACTCGCACATCTACTATAAGCTCAATTCCACTCCGGAGCAGATCATCGAGCGGGCCGTAGCGGCCGTCAAGCATGCGAAGAAGTATGTCGAGGACGTCGAGTTCTATGCCGAAGACGCCGGGCGTGCCGACAACGAGTACCTCGCGCGCGTGATCGAGGCCGTGATCGGGGCCGGGGCGACGGTCGTCAACATCCCCGATACGACGGGCTATTGCCTGCCGCAGGAGTACGCCCGCAAGATCAGGTATCTTGTCGAGCATGTGCCCAACATCCACCGCGCGATCATTTCGACCCATTGCCATAACGATCTGGGCATGGCGACGGCCAACACGCTCGAAGGCGTGATCAGCGGAGCCCGTCAGGTCGAGGTGACGATCAACGGCATCGGCGAGCGGGCCGGCAACACGGCGCTCGAGGAGGTTGTGATGGCGTTGCGCTGTCACAAGCACTTGGGCATCGATACGAGCATCGACTCGAAGTTGCTGACTTCGACGAGCCGCATGGTCGCCAGTATGATGAACATGCCCGTTCAGGCCAACAAGGCGATCGTCGGCCGCAATGCGTTCGCCCACTCGTCGGGCATTCATCAGGACGGCGTGCTCAAGAACCGCGAGAGCTACGAGATCATCGATCCGGTCGATGTGGGACTCGACGAGTCGGTCATCGCGCTTACGGCCCGCAGCGGTCGCGCGGCGCTGAGCCATCGTCTCGATCTGCTCGGTTTCAAGCTCGAGCAGGCCGAGCTGGACGAGGTGTACGCCAAGTTTCTCGATCTGGCCGATAAGAAGAAGGATATCCGCGACGACGACCTGCTCTATCTGGTCGGCGCGACGACGGGCGAGAAGATAACCAAGCGGATCAAGCTGAAATACTTGCAGATACTGACCGGTACGCTGATTCCGACCGCGACGGTCATTCTGAAGATCGGCGGCAACGAGCGCACGGCGACCTGCACCGGGAACGGACCGGTCGATGCGGCCGTCAAGGCGATCAAGACGCTGATCAACGAGACGGTGCAGATCACCGAGTTCCTGATTCAGGCGATGAACAAGGGCAGCGACGACGTGGGACGCGTACACGTGCAGGTGCGTTGTGGACAGATGCTCGTCCACGGCTTTTCGGCCAATACCGATGTCGTGAAGGCGGCCGTCGAGGCGTTCGTCGATGCGCTGAATCTGCTCAATGCGACGGAGAAGGCAGAATAAGAACACTTAAATACCGAACAGATGGGAAAGACTCTTTTTGACAAGGTATGGGACGCTCATACGGTCCGTCAGCTGGACGGGGGCCGGAGCGTGCTGTATATCGACCGCCACTATATCCACGAGGTGACCTCGCCCGTGGCCTTTCTGGGCTTGCGTAACCGGGGAATCAAGGTAGCCCGTCCCGACCGGACGACCGGTACGCCCGACCATAACGTGCCGACCGTCGATCAGGACAAACCGGTTGCCGAAGAGCAGAGCCGGATGCAGCTCGAATCGTTCGGTCGCAACTGCGAGGCGAACGGAGTCGAGTATTTCAAACTCGGCAGTCCGCGTCACGGGGTCGTGCATATCGTGGGCCCCGAGCTGGGCATTACGCAGCCGGGTATGACGATCGTCTGCGGCGACAGCCATACGTCGACGCACGGGGCTTTCGGCGCCGTCGCATTCGGCATCGGTACGTCGGAGGTAGAGATGGTTTTCGCCTCGCAGTGTATCCTGCAGCCCAAACCCAAGACGATGCGCATTACCGTCGACGGACGGCGCGGCCCGGGCGTGACGGCCAAGGACATCGTCCTGTACGTCATATCCCGGATTTCCGCTTCAGGCGGCACGGGCCATTTCATCGAGTTCGCCGGCGAGGCGATCCGGGCCTTGTCGATGGAGGAGCGGATGACCGTCTGCAACATGAGCATCGAGTGCGGAGCCCGCGGCGGCATAATCGCTCCGGACCAGACTACGTTCGACTACGTTCGGGGGCGCGAGCGCGCGCCGAAGGGCGCCGATTTCGACCGGGCCGTCGAACGCTGGAAAGAGCTTTATTCCGATCCCGACGCCCGTTTCGATACGGAGTACCGCTTCGATGCCGCCGATATCGAGCCGATGATTACCTACGGCACGAATCCGGGCATGGGCGTCGGCATCACCGGAACGATTCCCTCCGACGAGGGTCTGAGCGGCAGCGACCGCGTGAGCTTCTCCAAAGCGCTTGCCTACATGGATTTCCGTAGCGGCGAGCCGATGCTCGGCAAGCGGGTCGACTATGTTTTCTTGGGCAGTTGCACGAACGGGCGCATCGAGGATTTCCGCCAGTTCGCCCATGCTGTCAAGGGTCGCCGCAAAGCGCCCCATGTGACCGCATGGCTCGTTCCCGGCTCGAAAGGGGTCGAGGCGCAGGCCCGTGCCGAGGGGTTGGACAAGATACTGGCCGAGGCGGGTTTCGAACTCCGTCAGCCCGGCTGCTCGGCCTGTCTGGCAATGAACGCCGACAAGATTCCCGCCGGGATGTACAGCGTTTCGACGTCGAATCGCAACTTCGAGGGGCGTCAGGGGCCCGGCGCGCGTACGATGCTGGCCGGACCGCTGGTAGCTGCCGCCGCCGCCGTGACCGGATGCGTTTCCGATCCGCGCGAGGTGTTCGGTCTCTAACCGATTCGTTGAACTTAAAGCGATATTTGTCATGTCTATTCCGAAATTTACCCGTCTGACGACGACGGCCTGCCCGTTGAACATAGAGAACATCGATACCGACCAGATCATTCCCGCCCGCTTCCTGAAAGCCGTCGAGCGGAAGGGATTCGGCGACAACCTGTTCCGCGACTGGCGCTTCGACAAGGCCGGCGCGCGCGTGGACGGTTTTCCGCTGAACGATTCGCGCTACGGGGGCGAGATTTTGGTCGCCGCGAAGAACTTCGGTTGCGGCTCGTCGCGCGAGCACGCGGCCTGGGCCATTTTCGACTACGGCTTCCGCGTGGTCGTGTCGAGCTTTTTCGCCGACATATTCAAGAACAATGCGCTGAACAACGGCCTGCTGCCGGTTCAGGTCAGCGAGCCTTTCTTGGAAAAGATCTTCGCTGCGATCGCGGCCGATCCGCAGGCTCGTTTCGAGGTCGATCTGCCGAATCAGACGTTCACGATTCTCTCCACCGGCGAGCAGGCGTCTTTCGACATCGACGGCTATAAGAAGGAGTGTCTGCTGAACGGCTACGACGACGTGGACTATCTGCTCAGCATCCGCGACGACATTGCCCGCTACGAGCAGGCGCATGCGTAGTTTGTCTTTTGACCGTCCGTCGTTCAGAGAAAGTCGGCAGAACGACGGACAGTGAAAAATGGTCTTCGGGGTCTGTCGCTCCATGCGTGATCGATCGGGCGGAGCGGTCCGGGGGGCGGAGTGAAAGGCCGGCCGGGACGAGTGCCGGCGATTCGGAACGCGCGGCCGAGGACCCTACCCCTTGTCGTCCGGTGGGACGGGGACTCGGAACGGATTTCCGGACGGATTTTGAAAAAGAGATTGATTGTCTATGGTGGATCGCATCGAAATACTGGATACGACCTTGCGCGACGGCGAGCAGACTTCGGGAGTGTCGTTTACCGTGCGCGAGAAGCTGAGCATCGCGCGTCTGTTGCTCGACGAACTGCATGTCGACCGGATCGAGGTAGCCTCGGCCCGGGTTTCCGACGGAGAGTTCGAGTCGGTGCGGCGTATCGCCCGCTGGGCCGAGGAACGCGGTTTTCTCGACCGGGTGGAGGTTTTGGGTTTCGTCGACGGCGGAGTTTCGCTGCGGTGGATCGCCGATGCCGGATGCCGCGTGATGAATCTGCTTGCCAAAGGTTCGTTGCGCCATTGCGAGTTGCAGTTGCGCAAGACGCCCGAACAGCACGTAGCCGATATTTGCGAGGCGATCGAGGCTGCCTCGGCCGAGGGTATCGCGGTCAATCTCTATTTGGAGGACTGGTCGAACGGCATGCGCTTTTCCAAGGATTACGTTTACGGGATGATCGACGCGCTGCGCGATCGGCCGATCGCGCGTTTCATGATCCCCGATACGCTCGGCGTGCTCGCTCCCGACGAGTGCTATGCGTTCTGCCGCGAGATGGTCGAGCGTTATCCGGAACTGCATTTCGACTTCCATGCCCACAACGATTACGATTTGGCCGTGGCGAATGTCATGGCCGCTGTCAAGGCGGGCGTACGGGGAATCCATACGACCGTCAACGGGCTGGGGGAGCGGGCCGGCAACGCGCCCCTGTCGAGCGTTGCGGCTGTGCTGAACGACCATCTGAAGGTGCGTAACGCGATCGTCGAGAAGAACATCAACCATGTGAGCCGGTTGGTCGAGACCTATACCGGTATCCATATCCCGGCCAACGAGCCGGTCGTCGGCGAAAATGTCTTCACGCAGTGCGCGGGCATTCATGCCGACGGCGACAACAAAAGCCACCTCTATTACAACGATCTGCTGCCCGAACGTTTCGGCCGTGTCCGCGAGTATGCGCTGGGGAAAACCTCGGGCAAGGCCAATATCAAGAAGAATCTGGAAACGCTCGGCATCGATCTCGACGACGAGGCGATGCGCAAGGTGACCGAGCGGATCATCGAGCTGGGCGACAAGAAGCAGGCCGTCACGTCGGAGGACCTGCCCTACATCATTGCCGACGTACTGAAACAGGACGTTTACGAGACGCAAGTACACATTCTCAATTACAACCTGTCGCTGTCGCAGGGCCTCCGGCCCGTGGCCACGCTCAAGATCCGGATCAACGACGAGGAGTACGAGCAGACCTCGTCGGGCGACGGCCAGTACGACGCCTTTATGCGCGCGCTTCGCAAGATATACAAGGAGCAGCTCCGGCGCGAGTTCCCGATGCTGGTCAACTATACGGTCTCGATTCCTCCCGGCGGCCGGACCGACGCTTTCGTCCAGACCTACATTACCTGGGAATACCGGGGCGATACGTTCAAGACGCGCGGGCTGGATGCCGACCAGACCGAGGCGGCGATCAAGGCCACGCTCAAGATGCTCAACAAACTGGAAAATATGCAGGCGTAAATACCTGCTTCCCGGACATGCGCGTGTATTCCCGTTCGCAACTCCGGAAGGTGCCGGCGCGTCCGTTCGTACCTACTGCGGGGAGAGGGGCCGTTCCCTGAATTCGTTTCTGTTCGGCGGCGTTCCCGTATCGTTACGCTGAAGTCAACGGACAATGCGGTTCGGCTTCGTGTCGCTTATAGCCGATGGTGACAGCCGGCTCGTACTCAATGAAACTCGCGTGTAGCGGATCGTAACAAACGGTCTGCGGCCGGGCGGCTCCGAGGACGGGCCGAAGTAGGCGAAAGTCGCCGCTTGCGCTCCGAAACGGACTTCGTCCGGTTCTCGTAAATTTTATTTCGAACGGGAACGGCGCGATTTCCGGGGAATGAAAAGCGGGAAAAAGTTACTCGTTGCGGAACGTTTCCTGCTATTGCGCGACCAGTTCTCTCGGGTCGAACATGCCGATTTCCGAGCGGTCGATCAGCCGCATTTTCAACTCTTCCATATCCGGGAGACCTTCGGCCGCCGAGCGGATTCTGTCGCCGAACCGGGCCGCGCTTTCCGCCGAGTCGCGTTCCCGGTTGTAGACGATCAGCAGCACGGGCGCGGCTCGTCTGCCCGTAAGGCCCCGGTAGCGGCAGAGGCACGTATTCATTTGTCGAACGATGTCGAATACGTATTTCCCGTTCAGCCCGTTTCTGAAATACTTGATCTCGATTATTTTGTCGCTCCGGAGCCCGTTGTCGCGGGAAAGCAGCAGCATATCCAAGTGCAGCCGGTCGCCTATCTCCGTCTGCGGTTTTATCTCGTATTCTTTCCTGTCCGACAGCCGTTTCTCGAACGATTCGATGACCGCCCGCTCGACGTCGTAGTATTCGCTGATGTATCTTGCCCGCTCTCCGGCTTGTACCGGGCCGGAAGGCTTGTCCGGTTTTTTCGCTCCCGAGGGTTCCTGCCGGGTGATTTCGTCCACCTCGCGGGCGATCTTCTCTTTCGTTTCCTCAGGCGAAAGCGCCCGTATCTGCAAGTCGAGCCGTTTGACTTCCAGATCGAACTTGGCGTCGGCCTGCCGTTGCCGCCGGCTCCATTTGTACAGTCCCGCAGCGACCGACAGGTACGGAACGTAGTTCTGCACGCGGAGCAGCAGCTGTTGTTTCGTGCGTATGATCTGCCGTACTTCCGGCTCGAAGCGGGCCATGTCGGACTGCGGGACGCGGAGCCCGAAATCCTCTTTCAGGTAAAAGTACGGAATCAGTACGGCGAACCCGATCAGAATGACTCCGACCGAGACGAGGAATTTGTACAGATCGCCGTATTCGATTTTTTGCATCGTTTCGTCCTTGGAGGCGTTTTCTGCCGCGCGGCTATTTCCAGCCCGGCGCCTTCAGCGCGATTTCCGAGCCGTCGGGCGTGACGAGCATGGCGCCGGTTCCTGCGGCCGTGACGTGCCCGATCACGTCGACGCCCAGCGCGAAGATTTCCTGCTGTTTCGATAGCGGCACCGTGAACAGCAGCTCGTAGTCCTGACCTCCGTTGAGCGCCGCGACGACCGGATCGGCGTGCAGTTCTTCGGCCATATCGTGCGTCTGTCGGGCGATCGGCAGGCGGTCGAGGTAGATGCGCGCTCCGCAACCCGAACTTTTGCACAGGTGCAGTGTTTCGGACGCCAGGCCGTCCGTGATGTCGATCATCGAGGTCGGCACGATGCCCGCTTCGGCCAGCCGTTCGATTATGTCGGTACGGGCTTCGGGCTTCAGTTGCCGCCCGAGAATGTACTCGTGTCCCTCGAACTTCGGTTTCGGATCGGGTTGTCCGCCGCATGCCCTCTTTTCCCGCTCGAGCAGATGGAGTCCCATGTAGGCGGCGCCCAGATCTCCGCTCAGGCAGATCAGGTCGTTCGGCTTCGCTCCGCTGCGATAGGCGATCCGGTCCTTGGCGACGTCGCCCGCTGCCGTCACGCCGATTGCGAGTCCGTTGACCGAGGCTGTCGTGTCTCCGCCTGCCAGATCGGTCCGGTAACGGTCGCAGGCCGCTCGTATCCCGTCATACAGCCGATCGATCATTTCGACCGAGAAGCGGGCCGGGATGCCGAGCGCCAGTTCGATCTGCCGCGGCGTTCCGTTCATGGCGAGGATGTCGGAAATTCCCGCGACGACCGCCTTGTAGCCCAGATGCTGCAGCGGATAGTATGTCAGGTCGAAATGCACGCCCTCGAGCAGCAGTTCGGTCGAGAGCAGCACGTAGCGGTCGCCTGCGTCGATTACGGCCGTATCGTCGCCGCAGCCTTTGACCGTCGAGGCGTTTTGCGGCTCGACGCGCGAGCAGATTCGTTCGATGAGTCCGAATTTTCCGATTTCGGCGATTTCGGTTCGTTTTTTTCCTTCCATAAGTTATTCGGGTTGCTGTCGCAGATTTACAAAGATAGTTTATCTTTTGCGCAGGTGAAAAATTATATTAATTTTGTCGACGTTTGTTCCATATCAAGCTAAATTTCGATTCCGATGCTGAATATCGTGCTGTTCGGTCCTCCGGGGGCCGGCAAAGGAACGCAGGCTGCCCGACTGATCGAGAAATACGGGTTTCACCACATATCGACCGGCGAGGTGATCCGCGAGGAAATTCGTCAGGGGTCGCCTCTCGGCCTCAGCGTGAAGGGCTTTATCGACAAGGGGCAGCTGGCTCCCGACGCTTTGGTGATCGACCTGATCGCCGACTATGTGTCGAAGCATAAGGAGAGCAAAGGAAACATTTTCGACGGTTTTCCGCGCACGACGCCGCAGGCCGAGGCTTTCGACAAGATTATGGAACAGCACGGCACGCCGGTCAATCTGATGCTGGCGCTCGAGGTTTCCGACGACGAGCTGATCGATCGTCTGCTCAAGCGGGGCAAGGAGAGCGGACGTGCCGACGACAGTTGCGAATCGGTGATCCGGAACCGGATCGATGTTTATAAGGCTCAGACGGCCATCGTCGCCGATCATTATCGCCGGCAGGGCAAATTCCGTGCGATTCGGGGAACCGGCAGCATAGAGGAGATATTCCGTTCCATCTGCTGCCAGATCGATCCGCTGCTTGAAAAGCCGGATGCGGCGTCTGTCCGTGTCGGGTAGTTGTCTTTTGATTTTTGATGCGGTTATTCACAACCGTGTTCGGGCGTGTTCCTTGAAAATATGCGAACGACGGTTATGATGTAACCGTGATTTGCGTATTGTCTGCAAAAACTGTCGGTCGACAGCCCGTTTATATTATCCGTGCTTAATATTTCGTGGTATTTTCTCGTGGGAATTTCATACTTTAGCGCATCGAATGCCGGAGCGAATTGTTCGGCAGTTAAAACTATTGGTTCGACTATGAAAAAGCATTTACTGTTCTTTTGGGCCCTGACGGTCCTTTTGATGCCGGGCGTTCAGTCCTGCGACGATTCGTCGGAAGGAGGGAGTGCTCCCGCCGAGTTGACGGTGACTCCTAATCCTTTGACGGTCGGTGCGGACGGCGGCCCCCAGGAGCTATCCTGCCTCGTTGAAAACCCGAACGGCGGGAGCGTCCGAGCTTCGTCGAGCGGGGCGACATGGATTCATTCGTTCGATTGTTCGACAGAGGGCAAAATTTTTTTCTATGTCGATGCCAATCCCGATTACGATCTTCGCACGGGAGAAGTGATCGTGACCTATGAGGATGCCGAGAGCGTCCGACTCGTCGTGGAGCAACAGGGAGCCGAGCCCCCGATCGGCATTCGCATCGAGGAACTGACCACGACTTCGGCTCGGGTAACCTGGGAGCCCGACGATGCTTCGATGACGTACATTTTGGGTGTTGCCGAAAGGAGCGTGATCGATTCTTATGCGAGCGGTCGCGAGATGATGGAGCACGATCTCGAAGGATTCAAAGCCGATGCCGACTCATGGGGCATGAGCCTGAGCGAATATCTCGAGTTCGGTGTCTTATATACCGGCAAGCAGGTATTTCCGAAAGACGGATTCAAACCCGGAACCGAGTATTGCGCCTATGCGTACGGTATGGATGCGAACGGCGAGTTTACGACGGGGCTGGTCAAGGAAATTTTCGAGACGGTGGCTATGACCGACTGTTCCTTTACGATTGAACCGCGGGATGTGACCAAGAACAGCGTGTTGTTGGAGGTGACGCCCGAGCGCAACGATGTTTCCTATTACGTTGCCTATGTCGAGCGAAAAGCCTTTGAAAACGATTTCCATGGCAGCGACAGCGAACTGATGCAGGCGACCGTCGCCCAGATCAGGTCCAACATGGCATTGACGGGCGCCACATGGTCCGACTTCGTTCATTTGGGGGCCAAGTCGTTCCCTGTGGCCTCGCTTCTTTCCGGTACCGACTATTACGCGTTCGCTTTCGGCCTCGACCGTGGGGCGATCACGACCGACATTTCCAAGAAGCCCTTCCGAACAGCGGCAGCCGAGCTGACCGACGACTGCACGTTCGATATCCGCTTCGTCGAGATCGGAGCCTCGACCGTCGATGTGGAGATCGTGCCGTCGAATTCCTCGACGCGCTATTATGCGACTTTCATGGAGTCCTCTATCCTCGAAACGCACACGCCGGACGAAGTGGCTGCTATGAAAATCAGTGAGGAGGAAGGCTGGCAGACCGATTGGGTCAACGATCCCCGGATTCATTCGGGGACGCAGACGCTCAACTCGAATTCCGATCTGGGCATCGCTCCGTTCAAACCTCAGCACGACTATACGGTGTTCGTGTTCGGTGTGAGTGCCGAGGGCGAACGCACGACGCAGGTCGCAACGAAGAACGTAACCACCGCGGAATTCCAGAAGTCCGACATGACCATCCAAATTCAGGTGGGCGAACGGACCGACAGATCGTGCGTGTTGAGTTTCACGCCTTCGGTCGACGACGAATTGTATTATATCGGAGTGGTGCCTTATGAGTTGCGCGGCTACTATACGACCGACGAGGAGTTCATGCAGGCCGTCGTCTATACGTTGGGCGACTATATCGAGATGTATTGCGTTCGAGGCAAGATGGACGGGCTTTACTGCCAGAGCGACCTGCTGGGCGATGAGCTGAAGCCCGGAACCCGGTATTTGGCCATCGCTTTCGGCTATATGAGCGGCGTTACGACGGGATTGTTCTCGGAGGAGTTCACGACGATGGACGCCGTTCAGCAATAACCGGTATAGTTCGGTGTAAAATAAGCAGGGGACGGTCGAAAGACCGTCCCCTCATTTTTGAGTGTTCATACTTTGGACGAAATATCGGAACACGGAAGAACTTCTTGGATATGTGCCGGAAATCAGTCGTTCATGGTTATCGGCGTTGCCTGCTTCGTGCGGAAAGCCGGTAGAGTGAGTCTGTTCGCTTCGTGCGGAACGGACGGTCGGGCCCGGCTGTTCCGCTTGTGCGCATCGCTTCGGTGCGGCGGAGGGGATCGGGTCGGCTTCCCGTTTTTCGGCCGGATCGGTTCATAGCATGTCGATGCATTGTTCAAAAGCGGCCCGAATTGTTCATATATTCCGTCTTTTCGTTGAATATTCCGGCCTCGTTTGTCTATTATGTGTTCATAACTTTCCCTCCCGATAGTTTGTCGGAAAGAGAAAAGCCTGTCCGCGGGACAGGCTTTCGAGAATATGGATCGCAAATATAGTATCAGGTGTTCATCGCGCCGCACACGTGGATTACTTGGCCGCTGACATAGGACGACAGATCCGAAGCGAGGAACAGGGCGACCTTGGCGACGTCGTCGGGCGTACCTCCGCGCCGCAGTGGAATCTGCTTGGCCCATTGTTCCTTGATCTCGTCCGACAACGCGTTGGTCATGTCGGTGATAATGAAGCCCGGGGCGATCGCGTTGGCGCGGATTCCTCGCGGGCCGAGCTCCTTGGCGATCGACTTGGCCAGACCGATCAGTCCGGCTTTCGATGCCGAGTAGTTGCACTGTCCCGCATTGCCCGATACGCCGACGACCGAAGCCATGTTGATGATGCTTCCGCTTTTCTGCTTCATCATCACGGGCGTGACGGCATGGATGAAGTTGAACGCCGACTTCAGGTTTACGTTGATGACCATGTCCCACTGCTGCTCGCTCATGCGCATCATCAGTCCGTCGCGCGTGATGCCGGCATTGTTGACCAGCACGTCGATCCGGCCGAAATCCTTGACGATCTGGGCTACCACGGCGGCCGTGTCCTCGAAATCGGCCGCGTTCGACGCGTATCCCTTAGCCTGAACGCCGAGGGCCTGCAGCTCCTTTTCGGTGTTCTGAAAGTTCTCGTCGACTTTCAGATCGGTGAAAACGACCGAGGCGCCTTCCTCCGCGAAACGCAGCGCGATCGCCTTGCCGATGCCGCGGGCGGCTCCGGTTACGACGGCGACTTTTCCTTCAAGTAGTTTCATCTGCTTGTATTTAAGTTAATGTATGGCTCTTTGTTTTCCGCTCCGAAGCGGGGCGCCATCGCTCCGTCTCCGGGCTGTCGTTGCGCTCCGCGTTTCCGGGACCGTCGCCGGCTTCGGAAATCTGGAGGCGAAGAGCTTCGCAAAGGTAACAATTTATTTCGGCATCGGGAACCGCCCGCTGTGTTTTGTCGCTCTTTTTTACTACCTTTGAGCGTCCGTTTTACCGATCGGCACAACGTTTAAAACCCGTATAGATAATGACAAAGGATACCAAACTATTCGATCTGATCGAAAGCGAAAAGCGGCGGCAGATGCAAGGCATCGAGCTGATCGCCTCCGAGAATTTTGTAAGCGAACAGGTCATGCAGGCCATGGGCTCGGTGCTGACCAACAAATATGCGGAAGGATATCCCGGAGCGCGTTATTACGGCGGCTGCGAGGTCGTCGATCGGGTCGAGCAGCTGGCTATCGACCGCCTGTGCGAGCTCTACGGAGCCAAGTATGCCAACGTGCAGCCTCATTCGGGCGCTCAGGCCAATATGGCCGTATTTTTCACGGTGCTCAAGCCCGGCGATACGTTCATGGGGCTCGATTTGTCGCACGGCGGCCATCTGTCGCACGGCTCGCCGGTCAATACGTCCGGCATTCTCTATCATGCCGTGGGTTATAAGCTCGACGAGCGTACCGGTCGGATCGACTACGATGCGATGGAAAAGCTCGCATTGGAACACAAACCCAAGATGATTATCGGCGGAGCTTCGGCTTACAGCCGCGAGTGGGACTACAAGCGCATGCGCGAGATCGCCGACCGCGTCGGCGCGCTGCTGATGGTCGATATGGCCCATACGGCCGGCCTGATCGCCGCCGGACTGCTCGACAATCCGGTCAAGTATGCGCATATCGTCACCTCGACCACGCACAAGACGTTGCGCGGGCCGCGCGGGGGCGTGATCCTGATGGGCGAGGATTTCGACAATCCGTGGGGCGTCAAGACGCCGAAGGGCGAGATCAAGAAAATGTCCGCCATGCTCAACTCGGCGGTTTTCCCCGGCATTCAGGGCGGGCCGCTGGAGCATGTGATCGCGGCCAAGGCCGTCGCGTTCGGCGAGGCGCTCGATCCTTCGTACAAGGAGTACCAGAAGCAGGTGCGCAAGAACGCTCAGGCGATGGCCGAGGCGTTTGCCGCGCGCGGCTATAAGATCGTTTCGGGCGGTACCGACAATCACCTGATGCTGATCGATCTGCGGACGAAGTTCCCCGATCTGACGGGCAAGCAGGCCGAAAAAGCCCTCGTGCAGGCCGATATCACGACGAACAAGAACATGGTTCCGTTCGACAGCCGCTCGCCGTTCCAGACGTCGGGCATCCGTGTCGGTACGCCGGCCATTACGACCCGGGGACTGAAAGAGGACCGGATGGAGACGATCGTATCGCTGATCGACCGCGTGCTCTCGGATATCGATAACGAAACGGAAATCGCTGCCGTCCGCAAGGAGGTGAACGATCTGATGGCGAATTATCCGCTGTTCGCTTGGTAAGAGCTTCCGAAAAACGTATAAGTCGTCGCCGTGTCTCGTTGAGGGGCACGGCGACGATGTTTGAGAGCGTAGGTTTTTTTGCGGCGGACTGTCGGATTGTGTGTCCGGCAGGCAAACGCTTCCGACTTGTCGACCGTTGCACCGCTTACGCTCCCTACATGGTCGGCTTTCGGCAGCATGTCACGGCTCACGAGATTGACGAAAAGTCTTTTCGCCTTCTTTATGCCTTGATTGGTGTGATGACTCTTGCTCAGGCTGACCGGTATCCGGTCATGGCCGATAACTCCCGTGTGTTCCACTGCGAGTTGGTTCGCTTTTCTTTCGATCTCCGCCCTGGCAACCGTCGTCGGTTCGGGATAGAGCGCCAACGGATTCCCGAGATTTTTCTTGTTCGTTTCCATTATATCGGGTTGAACGGTGTTTTCCTTGACAGTCGCGCGTGTTCAGACATATCGATGGCGTGGGGCAGGCAGGCCTTGCATGGGACTGGCCATGACTTGCCCGTCTATGATCGTGGGGTGATTCGCCGGTGTCGCCGGTCGCATGACGACCGCCCGATAACTTTCGGTTATGGCGTATAAGAATTTGGTCGTTCGGAGTTTGCTCCGAATGTCGTTTCTTTGTCCCCGGTTCATTGATGTAAAAACGTTCCGGATGATGAAAATGAGTGAAGAAAGGGGCAATATGCTGCACGGCGTTCTGTTGATCGTTCTGTTCTCCTGCGCAGCGTTCTATATCGGCGATTTCCCTTGGGTCAAAAGCCTTTCGTTCAGCCCGATGATCGTGGGCATCATGCTGGGCATGCTCTATGCGAACAGTCTGCGCAACCGGTTGCCGGCTACGTGGGTTCCCGGCATTCTGTTCTGCTCGAAGCGCGTTTTGCGGCTGGGTATCGTTCTGTACGGTTTCCGGCTGACTTTTCAGGACGTGCTGGCCGTGGGCGCTCCGGCCCTGCTGATCGATGCGGTCGTCGTGACCGTCACGATTTGCGGAGGGGTCCTGTTGGGACGGCTGCTGAAGATGGATCGGGGCATTGCGCTGCTCACGTCGGTCGGTAGCGGTATCTGCGGAGCCGCCGCCGTGCTCGGCGCCGAGTCGACGATCCGCGCCAGACCCTATAAAACGGCCGTAGCCGTTTCGACGGTCGTGATCTTCGGGACGATCTCGATGTTTCTCTATCCGGTTCTCTATCGTCACGGTATCGTTTCGCTGACTCCGGAGCAGATGGGCATTTACACCGGAGCCACGCTGCACGAGGTCGCTCATGTGGTGGGGGCGGGAAACGCGATGAACGGGGAGATATCCGATGCGGCGATCATCGTCAAAATGATCCGCGTGATGATGCTGGTGCCCGTGCTGCTGACGATAAGCTATTCTATTTCGGTTGCGAGAGCCCGGCGGCGTCGGCTTGCGGACAGGCGGGCCTGCGGCGGCGTGACTCGGCGGATCGCCGTGCCGTGGTTCGCGCTCGGGTTTCTGGCGGTGATAGGCTTCAATTCGTTCGGCCTGTTAGGGGAGGCGACCGTGTCGTTCATCCATTCGCTGGACACTTTTCTGCTGACGATGGCCATGACCGCTCTGGGAGCCGAGACCAGTATCGAAAAGTTCAAAAAGGCGGGCGCCAAGCCTTTCGTGCTCTCGTTGCTTCTGTTCGTGTGGCTTGTGGGGGGAGGTTGGCTGCTGGTCAAATACATGGCTCCCGCATTGATGTAGGGGCGAGCGATTCTCGTGTTAGCCGGGCGTAAACCGGGAGATTCGGCAATTCTTCTGGCATTCCGTTGCCGTCCGTAACAGGTTTTTTCGGAGACCTCGACCGACGGCGAGTCGCTTCGATCCGGCATGGCGCTTCCCCCGGAACGTCTGGTTTTGCTCCGGCGGGCCGGTTCTTGTGCGACTGTTCTCGCTCTCTTTGTTCTTTCAGCTGTCTTCACTCTATCCCGCTGTCCTTGCTCTTTTCGTTTTCCTCCGTTCACCTTCATTCCCCTTATTCTAGCATTGTCTCGAGAGGAGTTGTACTGCCCGACTTATTTATAACAGCTTGGAACGCTACCATATCGGGATATGCCCTGTATCGGCTCTCGCAGTGTTCCGGTGCATGTTGTTTTGCCGTATCGGCATATGGCCGGGCCCCGTCGGGCTGTGATGTTTCTCCCGGACAGGCATTTCCTCCGAAGGAATCCGTCCGACCTTTGTCGGGCTTCGGTGTAAGAGGCATGCCTGACCCGAATCGATGGACGGTCCGTAGAACCCCGTTCAGAGACGACGAAGGCCGCGGATTTTCCGCGGCCTTCGTCGGATTCGTATGCGTACGGTTTTATCGAACGGTCAATTGCTGGAATCCTCCGTGAAGCGGCCTGCGTTCCCCGTTCCATATCAATTCTCCCTCGACTCCCTCGGGCAGCGTGATTTCGGCCGACAGAGAACCTTTTTTGCCGACTCGGTATTTTACCGCGATGTCGCCGCGAGGGTGGGGCATCGTGCCCGAAACCTCCTTCAGCTTGCCGAGCGAGGGCTCGATGAGGATGCGCGAGAATCCCGGTCCGTCGCTGTCGATACCGAGGATCGTGCGGAAAAATTCGATGTTCGGGCTCGAGCCCCAAGCATGGCAATCCGAGCGCGACGGTTCGGGCTGTTCGGCCCAGGTCGAGAGGCCCAGTGCCATCTGGTCTTCCCACACCTGCATGTTGTCTAACAGTCGGTCGCCCAGCCCGGCTTTTTTCAGCGCTTGGTTCAGATAGTAGCGGAAATAGATCGTCGTCTGCGTCAGCGTGGTGTCCGCCAGCGTGCGTTCCATGACGGCGCGCGCCTCGTCGCCTTCGACCGCTTCGTTCAGGATCGCCAGCACGTTGACATGCTGCGAATAGTTGCGCCGGTCGCGCGTGTCGGAGAACAGGCCGCGTTCGGCATCCCAATATTTCTCCTTGATCGTCCGCTTGATCGACGAGGCCGTTTCGCGGTAGCGTTTCCCGTACGAGGGTATGCCGAAAGCCTCCTCCATGTCGGCGGCCGCTTCGAGTCCCATGACAAACAGCAGGTCTTGGAACGCGGAATTGCCGTCCTTCTCGCGGAAAGGCTCTCCCGCCTCGAAATTCGATGCCCAGTCGCCGAAAAACCAGTGCGGCACGAATGCGAGCGAGAAATCCTCTTTCAGAAAGCCTTCGTACCACGACAACACTCCCCGGTATGCCGGCAGAAGCGTTTTCAGGTATTCCTCCTCGCCCCGGTAGCGCCAATAGTCGTGTCCCATGCATATCCAATAGAGCGAGAACGACGAGATGAACTGGTGAATGCCCGACGGGTAGCGGCTCATCGTGATGCCGTCCGACACGATCGACTGGCGGCCCTGTTCGATGGCATTGCGCGCCATGTACCGGTCGCGCGTATTGTAGAGCGTAATGAGCGCCTGAATCCGCGTGTCGCCGAAATATTGCAACTGTTCGTAGTAGGGACAGTCCATGTAGGTCTCGTTCGCGCACAGGCGCGCCGTCCGCCAGCCGATGTCGAGCATGCGGTTCAGCTGCGGATGTCCCGGTGCGTCGAACGTTGATGCGCGCTCGAACGGATAGGCCGTGAACGTGCCGTACACGTCGCCGATTTCGAGCGGCTCGTCTTTCGTCTCGATCGTCAGCTGCACGTAACGCCACGTCCGCCACCAAAGCGACGTGAACAGCCGGTCGCTGCCGCCGTCGGGCAGAATGATGTCCTCGTATCCGACGAATTTCTTGCCTTCGATCTCGTCCCGGTTTCCTTTCGACAGCGGGGCGGTGTCCATATAGAGCGCTTCGGCGTATGCGACGGTGATCTGCGAGCCCCGTCCGCCGCTGAACAGCAGCGACAGATAGGCCGTAGTGAGCGAGTCGTTGTCGAGCAGGATGCGGGCTTTCGTGCGGGCCGGAACGGTGATCGAAGCGGCCGAGCGCGGAAAGGCGTCGGGAATCCGAGCGTTTTCCGATTGGCGCACGCGCGAGAAACGGTCCTCGGCGTACTCCATAGGCGGAATCGGAGTCGGGACGAGCAGCCGGCCCGGATAGTCTCGGGCGCCCTTGGCCGCGCCTTCCATACCGACGCGGGCCGCCGCCCAGGCGGAGTCGTCGTAGTCCGGTTGCTGCCAGCCCCATGGGTAGCGCGACGCGTCGACCCGCTCGCCGGGTCCGGCGGCGAAGTATCCGTAGACTCCGGTCGTGTGGGGGGCATAGGCGTCGTTACGCAGGCATTTCCAGCTGCCGTCCGTATTGGCGCCCTGCTCGTCGGGGCCGTTGCCCTGAACGATCAGTCCGGTCTGATTGAAGCTGATCTGCGCGATCGGCTTCCATTCGACGAAGTTCCACACTTCGGCGGCCAGCGTATTGTCGCCTTGCCGTAGCCAGGGCGACAGGTCGACCGTCTCGTAGTTCCAGTTGTAGATGTCGCCTCGGGCGGGACCCAGACTGACCAGATGTCCGTTGACGTAGAGCTTGTAGCGGTTGTCGGCCGATACGTGCACGACGTATCGTTCCGGTTTCGACGGCAGATTCAGCGTCTTGCGGAAGACATAGACGCCATAGGCGTTCAGCGGTTCTCCGGGGACGGAGATCCACCGCGCGTCCCATCGTCCTTCGGTCCAGCGGGGGGCGATGTCGCTTTGGCGGTAGCCTTCGAGGTGGATCTGGGCGCCGGCTGTCGCGGCCGCCAGCAGAGCGAGCGTAAGCAGAAACAGTTTTTTCATCGGTTCGGGTTCATTGGTTTCTCGGGTTCGTTTTCCTCGGCGCATGCGTCCAGCGCTTCGAGTAGCGGTCCGCGCACGGTTTTGGGCAGGCTTCCGGCCACCAGACGATACGAATCGACGACCCATTCGCGGATCAGTTTTTCCGGCAGGTCGCCGTCGATGCGTACCGTATTCCAGTGGCGTTTGTTCATGTGCCAGCCCGGCGTCACCTCGGCGTACCGCTCCCGGAGCGCGATCACATGATCGGGATCGCACTTGACGTTGACGGCGCGACCGTCGGTCATGTCGGCGAGCAGGAACATTTTGCCCGCTACCTTGTAGACCAGCGTCGTCTCGTCGAAAGGGGTCGTTTCCTCGCTCTGAGGCAGAGACAGGCAGAGTTCGCGTACGTCGAGTATATCCATATGGACGCATTTATCGGACGTTCGGATAGTTCCCGCCCCTCGCTTTGCCGTTCGCGGTAAACCGTATGGGCCGGGCCAGATAGGTCCGAAAACAAAAATAGAAATAAAAACGGGATTTTGAAACGCGGCTTTGCTTCATTTCATTCGCTCCGTAATCGGTTCGGTCCTCTGCCGTATCGTTTCGGGGCCGGTTGCACGGGTTGTCCGCGACACGACCGCTTGCGGAGACCGTGTGCGGTTTTTGCAGGCTTTCCCTCCGTAAATTCGCGAGCGAGAAAGAAATACGCAATTACCCGTAGAGTTTAATAACCTAATTCAAAAAGCAATGAAAAAAATTATCTTAGCTCTGTCAGCCATCGCGCTGGTTGTTTCTTGTTCCCAGTCACGGAAGTGGACCGACAAGGAGAGGGACGAGGTCCGCAAAGTCGTGCGCGACCGCCATGACCGTTCGGCTATCCGCCACATGGAGGCGAAAAATTACACGAATCTCGAGGAATGCGTCGTGACGACGATCGAGGAGACGTATCCCGACTACAATCGCTTCGACAAACTGACCGGCAAGACCGATACGGTGGACGCCGTGATCGTCGACTGCCTCGGATTCACGATCGGTCCCAACTACGAGAATCTTCCGCTGCTGTTCCCCTACGACCAGTTGCAGCAGGCCGGTATTCTTCCCGCCGGTTTGTCGAACGATCAGGTCAAATCGTTCTACGGTTGTCTGACCGGCAAGATCAAGGAGTTGTACCGTACGCCCGATCTGTTCACCATCGCGTTGTTCGACGAGCCCGGAGTTCCGACCGAGGTGGCCGATGCGATGCAACAGTGCGCGTCGATGGTCGTATCGCCGGCCGATCAGGCCAAGGCCGATGCCAAAGCCAAAACCGATGCCAATAGCGCGCCTGCCCAGAACGGTAAGTAGCTCGGAACGTATCGGAAAAATCGGAAACGAGGCTGCAGGTTCTGCCTGCAGCTTTTTTCTGTTCGGCGATCCGGATAGAAACGGTCCGGAGCAGGCGATCGGAGAGCGCTCGGACGCTTTTCTGAGACTCGTAGGGGAGGGCGGAAGTAAAGGCACGGACTCCGATCTTACATTCTGAGGCGACGCCAATCGACCGTGCAGGATAAGTCGAAGCCCGTGCTGTGCACAAGCTTCAACTGTCTATTTTCCTGCTCTATCGGGTGAATGGCGTCTTTCAGAATTGGAATAAACAGTTCGAGCTTAAATCTCGCGTATGTCTATATTCGGTTATCTCATCCGTTCATATCGTGCAAAGGTAATCAAAACGATTTTTCGCACAAAGAGCAACGTCGAATATCGACAACATAAGATATCAGGGAACGCCTGCGGCCGGATTGCGGAGATTCGGGGTATGCAGGCGCTCTATCCGGCAGCGGTCGTATCCGTGCAGATAGCAGAAGTCCCTGATCTCGTCTTCTTTCGCTTTGCGCACGTAACGATATCCGTCCGGAAGGTATTCTTCGTAGCGGAGGCCGCACGGCCGATGCTGGACCGCCTCGAGTTTGATTTTCCCTCGGTCCATGCAGTCGAACAGACCGAACAGACCGTATTCGGGTTCGTCTTTTCTGGATTCGGTGAACAGATACACCGTACCCGGCTCGAAATGGAATCGGCTCACTCTCCGCATGGCTCGTCGGAATGGACTGTTTCGCGGACAGCCTCGTCCTGACCGAGCGGCGAGGTGTCGATCTTCCGGGCCCGCAGAAAGGTCTTGTAGGTGATGCCGAATCGCGGTTCGACGTGGCGACGGTATACCGCGCTCAGGTTCCGGTCCTGTCTTCCTGGTTCGTAATGCCGGGAAACGATTCGTTGTATTTCCCGCGCTCGTTTCAAGTACGATGTCTGATGTTTCATAGGTTTTGATTTTAAACGGTTAGTAAATTTATTACGAACGGATGCCTGAATTTCGGAACTCCGGTGCTTTTCGAGAAATAGTTATGTCAAAAAAGCCATAGTTTCTTGGGCTTTGCGACTATGCCGGGACCGGATACGGAAATCCTCGGCCTGTTTTCGGTTCATGTTCCTATGGGGCTCTTTCGTCCGGGGCACGCGGCGGCTTTTGTACGATGAAGTGATGTGAACTTTTTGTTTTCGTGAATTTTTCAATGATTAAAAGTGTAGAAAAATAAGATTGTTAAATAGTTTTTCGATTGGAAGCAGCCGTGTCAAATCGGTCGAATACCGTCCTGATGCCGGCTTTCCCAAGGTCTTTGAACATAGTACGATGATCCTTTCAATGTTGTGTATATCACGGTATTATACTGATTTTGAGTGGGATACATGACCAGTAGAAGCTCTTGCCTGTCCGTTAGATAGAGAGCATTGGTCGTTGCCTGTTTCTGATTCCTTAGAGTATCCGACCACTTTACAGCCCCGGAGTGCAGTCGTGTGGCTTCCGTCCGGATCAACACTGGGCATATCCGATTCCGTACGGTATCTGTTAAGCCGGTGAGGCGACATGGATTTCCACTGACCCGTCTTGCTCCGTTTATATAATGATGGGACGCGGTACCATATGTCAGCACCTTACTGCTAAACAGTGCTCATTGACAACCCGTCTTGAATTTATACAAAATAGCGTTTACCGCTTCAATGAAGCGACTTTGAGTGACATAACCACGTTTGTCACGGAAAGGTAGGGCGATATCTCATTTTTATCGTATCTTTATCAAATGTGTAGATCGGACTTTTTTATATGAGTTTGGTTACTCGCATATACAATGATTAATTCAATTTGTACGCATATTGATACGTATTTAAGAATCCACATAAGCTTAGTCGCTTCACTGCAAGCGTCAAAATATAGTAACTCTAGACAAAAACCTTGTGAAATTATGGCAATATCCCGTTTTTGGAATCAACTGTATTCCGCCATCGTATTTCTTTTGGTCTGTGGGATGGTTTCCACTCTTTCTGCTAAACCCAATCAAAAAAAACTTCCGCAAACAGGAAAAGCTATTTTGCACTTTCGCCCGGAAGGAATGAAAGCCGGAGACGTAATTCCCTTTTTCTGGAAAGGGTCTTATCACCTTTTCTATTTAGAAGGCCCAGATTGGGGGCATATCGTTAGCCAAGATCTTTTGCATTGGCAAGAACTTCCCAAGGCTTTAGTGAAAGGGGCCGATCCCCAAGGGCCGGACTGGGAAAGTATCTGGACCGGAAGTATTGTCGAACATAACGGCACATTCTTTCTTTTCTACACCGGTAAGAACAGCAATGATCCGCTCGGAGACCAAAAGGTCATGCAGGCCAGAAGTACTGATCTGATTCATTGGGAAAAACATCCGGAGTATACTTTTTACGCCGATGGGAAGATCTACTGGAACAAAACCATAAACGGAGCGATCGACAACAAACAGATTTATCATCATCAAGCATTCAGGGATCCGCATGTGGTGTGGAATCCCAAAGAGAAGATTTGGTGGCTTGCCTTGCACTCTGTTTCGACAGACGGCTCTTCTCCGAACGTCGGACTTTACACCTCTACCGACCTGACCCGCTGGACACCCCATACTCCTCTTATTATCTATCCAAACTCTGTTTCAGGAGATTGTCCGGACGTATTCGCGTTGGACGATCTATGGAACGTCAATTGTGCCGACTATCATTATATGCAGGTCGATAAGACAGGAACACTCAACCCGAAAATACGCCCATACGATTGTGGCGATCTTCGCGTTGCCAAAACCATGTACGATGGGAAACGCCGCATTCTGATCGGATGGATCGGCGATTATAAGGACTCTTCTGATAATGGGAGCTATGAATGGGGCGGCAGCCTCAGTATGCCTCGCGAACTATATGCTGACGAAAACAATCAATTATGCCAGCGTCCTGTTAAAGAGGTATTACGCCTATTCTCCGAAACGAAATTTCAGGCAAAGAATGTAGATTTGAACACTGCTATATCTACTCCCCAAAATTATCTGCTTACAGCCACATTGGACCCCGACACAACACGACCTGTGGCTACTATAAATTTTCGAGAATCTGCCGACGGTGACGAGGCCTATCGATTAACTATCGATTTTAACACCCAAGAAATCAGTATCGGTAGCAAATACAAAACATATAAACGAAGTTGCGATTTCGATCCTCTGAAACCGTTGCGTGTACAACTCTTTATCGACGGAACGATTGCCGAGTGCTTTATTGACGATGCCTATTGTTTCACTATGCGCATCTACGATTTGACCGAAGGCAATCTCTCTTTTTTATCTACATCTCCGGAACTAACCGTCGAAAAAGTTTCTGTTAAAACAATACGATAATCTATATACAACCCAAGAGAGAGCCGGAAGAATAATCTAATCTATCCGGTTCTCTTTTTATTGTCTGTTAATCAATTATTCTCCAGAAACCATATTGTCGTAATCGTCCTTTGCGCCAACAATGATCGAATTAAATTCGCGTTGTCCGGTATCTGCAGGTATCAAGTGACTGCAAATCTCATTCTCTTTCAGGTCTTCCAACGGATCGACTTTTCCGAAGATTGCAGCTGCATTCAGTACTTCCGTTATCTTCAGGTGCGATGCCCGACATAAAGCTGCTTGTCTGCCATGCTGCCCGCGTAATACTATGAAGTACTTGATTCGAAGAAGATGGAATAATTCGCGCATTTGCATGAGTTTCAAATCTTCCCGTTTAAGCATCGAATTCTCATTGCGCAACTTACGCAATATAACGATTATACCCGGTTTCATTACTTCGAATCTCCCGTATCCGTTATAATAGCCTTGTCGTAAAGTTCATCGTTGAAATTCAGACCCCTGCTTGTCGACGATCTATTCCTCCATCAAACGCGTATCTCCAGGATCTCCGATTTTCACATTGTTCTTCATCTGAATGTTTGCAGGGAAAGTCTTTGCCTTTTTCGCGCAAGGCCTTCCGCCTCGCTGCGAGACGCCGAGGCGGATATCAGAATATGGATTCAGTGAACACCTACGTACAAAGCAAAAACGGCTCGGATCGTCGTCGGCTTTTTGCTCTTCGCGGTCGCGGCGGTCGTTTCCTTTTGGAATGCGCTCCGAGCTTGGGCCGGATCGGATTATTGGCCGGTATGCTTTGCGGGGAGTGCTCCCATGAGCTTGGCCCGTTTGTATTTTCTCCGTTCGGGGGGCCTCTCGCGGGTCCGGCGCCCTCAGACGCCCTGTCGCTTGTATATCGTTCCGTCTTTGACGATCAGCAGAAAGTTTTTCTCCGGCTCGGTCAGCAGTTCGATATTCTCCAGCGGGTTGCCGTCGACGAGCAACAGATCGGCCAAGGCGTCCGTCTCGATCGTTCCGAGCGGGCCCGGATAGGGATTCCTGCGGCCCGACAGGGCGAGCAGCTCCGCGTTGTCGCGGGTTACCATTTTCAGTATTTCGTAGTTCGAGAACCAGCGGGCCAACTTGGCGATTCCTCGGTTCTGGTCCTTGGCTTTGGCCGGGTTGAACAGCAGGTCGGTTCCCCACGCGAGCCTGACGCCGTACTTTTTTGCGAGCTTGTACGTGTTGTCCGTGCCGGCGACGATCGTCTCGTGCTTGCGCTGTTGTTCTTCGTTCGGGTAGGTGTTGTCGTCGGCCGTGAACGGCTGCATGCTGAGCCATACGCCGTTGTCGGCGATCATTTTCATCGTCTCCTCGTCGATCAAGTGTCCGTGCTCGATGCTTTTCACTCCGGCTCGGATCGCCTGCCTGATTCCCTCGGGGACGTAAACGTGCACCATGACGTATGTGCCGGCGTTTTCGGCCGCATGGACCGCCGTCCGGACCTCCTCCTCGAAGAACTGGACGTCCTCGAGCCGGTCGTACAGCGAGGCGGCGCCGCCTCCTACCATCAGCTTGATCTGGCTGGCGCCCAGTCTCAGGTTGTTTCTTGCGGCGACGGCGACGGCGTCCGGACCGTCGGCGATCGTCGCCGCTCCGATCATTTCGGTGTGGGTCGGATCGCAGCACTCGAACGGCCGGGGAATGTCATAGACGGCCCGGAAGTCGCCGTGACCGCCCGTCTGCGAAATCATCGAGCCGCTGGGGAATATCCGGGGGCCGGCGACGATTCCCTCGTCGATCGCGCGCTTCAGGCCGAAGACCGGTCCTCCGGCGTCCCGGATCGTGGTGAATCCCCGCAGCAGTGTTCGTTCGGCTTCGCGTCCGGCCTTCAGTTGCGTGTAGGACTCGTCGGCCGTCATCAGGTCCATCGTCGTGTTCGGGGCGAGAAAGGCATGCCAATGCGCGTCGATCAGTCCCGGCATCAGGAACTTTCCTTGACCGTCGATCACCTCGGCCGGCCGGTCCCGATCAGAACCGATCGGTTCTGTCGAGACCGTTCGAATCCGGTTGCCGTCGATCCGGACGCTTCCCCGGACGGTGCTTTCTTCTTTGCCGTTGAATATGACGACGTTGTTCAGTATGATGCTCTTCGTTTCCCGAGCGGTTCGTTGCGGAGTCATGGCTGTCGGTCGTTTTACGCTATTCCTTACAGCATATCGTGTGCCATGTGTCGGACGAAAAGAGGGGAAAGGCGTCTTGCCGCATATCGCTCGGACGCTGACCGCAAGAGGTCTGGGCGATAAAAAAAGCCGCAGAGGGAATCTGCGGCTTTTTTCGGATGAAAAATAGAAAAAATCAGTATCTTTTTATAAATACAGAATCTTATCCTATTACGGAAACGTTCACGGCCTGCTCGCCCTTCTTGCCTTCGCTCACTTCGAACTCGACGTTCTGGCCTTCTTCCAAACCGCGGAACCCTTCCTTGTTAATACCCGTGTAGTGTACGAAAATGTCACTACCTGCCTCGGTCGTGATAAAGCCATAACCTTTGGCCGAATCAAACCACTTTACTGTACCTTTCATAAAAGTTGAATTAGAATAACATTGCAAAGAAAATCAAAAAGTCCGGAAATCCAATAGAAAAAGAGTTTTTATTTTCATAAAACCGTCGGTCTCCGCCCCCTTGTCCTCACGGACGGATGCGGTCTTTCCCGCCGGCTGTTCCATATGGGAAATATGGGAGTCCGAATCCTTCGGCGATTTCCGCTCGGATCGTCCTGCCCGGCTTTATTCCGCTTGGGATTTCCTGTTATCTTTCCGCTTCGGAGACGGGCGGCTGCAGGCTTCCCGATGCCGGCCCGGACAACTCGTTCGCTCTCCTTTTGAGCGCGGCTTCCGTTTCCGGCTCCGGTTCCAGCCGAAGCGCCGTGCCGTAATAGTTTTCAAAAAATCCGATCAGTCTGCCGAGGAAGTGTTCCGTCGTTTCCTGCTCTCCGGTCAGCGTGGCCAGATTCATGACCGGACTCGGAACCGACGCGACTTTCCGACCGCGCTTCGAGACGTCTCCGCGAAGCGCTCTGTCCAGCGCGCCGAGGTCCGTTCGGTGCAGCAGCGTGCCGTGGAAAAGTATCCGCGTACGTGCGACATGCGAGGCGGTCCCCGAGATTTTGTAGCCGCCGACAAGCAGCTCCTTGCGTTCTCCCGAGACGGCCTCGACGCCGAGCGGTCGCAGCGCGTCGATGATCGGCGTGGCGAAATCGCGGTCCAGAACGGGCCTTTCGTCCTTGTCTACGATAAAAGCGTAATTGATGTTTCCGTAGTCATGGTAGACGGTTCCGCCTCCCGAAAGGCGCCGGACTATCTCGATGCCGTGCCGCAGACAGTAATCGGTGTCTACCTCCGCTTCGATCCGCTGGTTGCGTCCGACGATGACCGACGGCCGGTTGATATAGAAGAGCAGAACGTCCCCTAAGGGACGTTCTGTCAACAGATGCTCCTCCAACAGTCCGTTCAGGACAGGGGAGTCCGATATGCTTCTTACGAGCCGCACGGCCGCTATTTGACGTGGAATGCGACGCGAAGGTCTTCGACTTCCTTGTCGTTGATCGGTTTCAGCTCGCCGATCGGAGCCGCCATGATCAGCGACTTGGCGCTGAACTCGGCTACCTCCAGACGGTCGAAGGTCTGCAACAGCCCGTCGCCGGTGATCAGCACCGAGTCGTTGGCCAGCAGTACGGCCGGAACGCTCTTCAGCGTGTCGGAAATCTTCTTGTTATCCTCGTACTGCACGCCGAACGGAATGATCGGGGTGTCTTTGAGGAAAATCCAGCTTTCGGGGATCGTGCGCACGTTGAACTTGACGCCCGACGTGCAGAAGCCCATCAGGTGCGGAGGCTGCGTGATGATGATCGAGTTGATCTCAGGATGGCTTTGGTAGATCTCCTGATGCAGGGCGACCGAGCGGCTCGGAATCTTGCCGGCCTCGACCATGCCGTTCTTAACCTGCACGATGTTGCCCGGCTCGATATCCCAGCGCGGAACGCCCGGAGGCGTAATCAGGAAGTCGTTGCCCCGCCAGCGCACCGAAACCGTACCGTAAGAACTGATCATCAGGCCCTGATCGCAGGCGCGACGCACCATTTTCACGATCAGACTGCGGATCGCCCGCTCGTCCGACGGATAGGTGACGCCCATGAAGTGCGGATAATCCGTAGGAAGCGACTTTTCGTGCTGCTCGATCTGGTCGTCGGTCAGATACGTGGGCTCGCCCAGCGTCTTGGCGTTGATGACCGTGCGGGCGCAGAACTCGAGCGTCTCGAAGCGCTGGTACGCGTCCATCAGGTCCTCGCCGCACAGCACGACGCCGTGATTCTCCATGATGACGGCTTTGTAGTCGGGGTGATTCTTGAACTCGGCGGCGATTTTCTGACCGAGGCCCTGACTGCCCGGAACATCGTACGGCGCGAAACCGATCTTACCGCAAACGCGCTTGGCCTGCGGAATGATGTTCGTATTGGGTATCTGGTGCGTGATGCTGAACGATACGAGTGCGGGCGGATGCGCGTGGATGACGGCGGTCATTTTCGGACGCATCTCGTAGATGGCCTTGTGGAAAGGAAATTCCGAAGACGGCTTGTGCGGACCGATGATCGTTCCGTCCGGCTTCACGCAGATGATGTCTTTCGGGGTCAGCGATCCCTTGTCGATACCGCCCGGCGTGATCCAGATGTCACCGTTCTCGTCTTTGATCGAGATGTTGCCTCCCGAAGTGGTAGTCAATCCGCTCCGGTAGATGCGACTGATGACGACCGTGATCTGGTCGGCAGGATGCATCAGCTTGGTGTCTAACTGTTTCATAACCTAATTCATTGTTCTTTCGGCTCCTCGGCCGAAAAGTTGTTTATTTTAACTAACCTAATCGTGTATCCTTTCCCTTGGGTTTCGGTCCGGCGGCACGCGTGCCGCCGGACCGTTGCCTTACTCTTGATCTACAGCTTGTCGGCATGGGCCAGCAGATAGGCTTCCGCCTTGGTGTTCCACAGCCCCTTGTGCTGCTGGCAGAGCTTGTGCAGCTCGGCGTAGACCGGATTTTCCTTGCCTTTGGCCTCGAACTCGGCGATCGGGGTCAGCGGCATGTCGATATGCGTGTATATCAGTTTCTTGCCTCCCGGTATGCTCGGCAAATTCAGCGTCGTGTCGATTACGGCGTTGATACCGCCTACGTGCGTGACCAGACCGGCCGGATCGAGCCCCTCATTCATCATGGCGAGGGCCTCCTTCATGTCGTCCGTGTTGCCGCCGCTGGTTCCTACGACGTGGGTGTAAGCATAGTGCACGTTATAGAAATTGAACGGAGCCTTGAAGTCGGTCTTGGCCGGACCGGCGAAGAAGTTCAGACAGCCGTCGAACGACAGAATCGCGTCGGCCTGCTCGACGACTGCGGCTACCGGCGCGAATACGAACACGTCGTTGTAGCCCTTCCCGTCGGTCAGCGCTTTCAGGCCCTCGACCGGATCGGCCATGCTGCCCGTGTTCACGTATTTCAGCTCGATGCCGTTCTTGGCCGCTTCCTCGGGCGAGTAAAGCGAGGCGGCGCGGTCCAGCCGCGTCTGGTCGATGTCGGTCACGACCATCAGCTTCGGCTTGCGGTCGGTGCGGTGAATCGCATAGTTGATCGCGGCGAGACCCATCGGGCCGACGCCGGCCAGAATGGCCATGTTACCACCCTGCTTGATCTCCATGTCGTGCTTGTACGATCCGGGCGTGATATGATAGTTGGCGTGCATCGCGCCGATCACGCACGACAAGGGCTCCGACAGCGAGGCGGGGTAGTAACCCTCGCCGGTGAACGGCAGCAGGCATCCCTGCTCCATCACTTCGTTCGGAATCACGACGTAGGTCGCGTCGCCGCCGATGAATCGGTACGAGTAACCCGGCGCGCTCAGCACGCCGACGGGGCCTTTCTCGTAGTTGAGCGCGGGTTGGATCGAGAATTTGTCGCCCGCCTTGAAGCGGCCGCTCCACTTGCTGCCCACCTCGACCAGCTCGCCCGCGAACTCGTGTCCGATGATAACGGGGTTCTGGGCGATGTCGCGCGGAACCCGCTTGTGGATATCGGCCTCGTGCGAGGCTTTGTACGACGACATGCAGATGCTGTCGCAAACCACCTTGGCCAGTATCTCGTCGTCCTTTATTTTCGGCAGCTCGAACTCCTCCAGCCGGAGGTCGTTCTTACCGTAGAGTCTTACAGCTTTCGTTTTCATGTGTTTTTGGTTTTAAGAGTTTTGCAGCAAGGCTTCACATGAAACATCCGAATTTTCCCGCAAAGATATGCATTATATTCGTTCCGTGCGAATTTTTGCTGCGATATGTGTCGGAATCGCGTTATCGAATCGTTAAGCATTCGCCCCGGCTTCTCTCCGTGCCGGAAGCCGGGGCGGATACCCGGTTTAGCTCAGCATTACCTGCCCGCCGGTCACCGGCACGGCCTGACCCGTTTCGCAGGTCTGCTCGATCAGGTACAGCACGGCCTTGGTGACGTCTTCCGGGCCGGTTCCCTTGCGCATCGGCACTTGGTCCATGTAGTACTTTCGGACATCTTCGACCGTTTTGGCTCCCGGGACCTTTCCTGCGTGCAGATATTGCAGGAACAAGCCGTTCTCGGGGTTCGACCACAGCGGCCCCTCGTAGAAATTGCCCGGGCAGACCGCGTTGACCTTGATGCGGAACGGCGCCAATTCCAGCGCGAACGACTGCGTGAGACCCACGCCGCCGAACTTGCCGCCGGCGTAGGCGAAGTTGGCTTTCGAGCCGCGCAGGCCCGATTTGGAGTTGATCTGAATGATATCGCCGTAGTTGTCCTCGGCATACTTGTTCTGGAGCTTCATCACGCGCGATGCGGCCTGAGCGCAGTAGAAGTAGGCGTTGTAGTTGATTTTCGTGACGAACTCGAAGTTTTCCGGAGTCATTTCCTCCAACCCGCCTGCGCGCAGCACGCCCGCGTTGCTGACGAACACGTCCAGTCCGCCGAAGCGGCAAACCGTCTCGTGGATCAGGTTGCGCAGGCTCTCCGTGTCGGCTACGTTCGTCTTGACGAAGATGGCGCGGTTGCTCCGGGCCATGCCGTTGAGTCGCTCGGCCGTCGCCGCTCCGACCGCCTCGTTCAGGTCTGCCACGACGATATTGGCTCCCTGCTGGATCAGGCAGCGGGCGATGCCCTCGCCGAAGCCCTGAGCGGCTCCGGTCACGATGATCGTCTTGTTCTCGACGCGTCCCGATGCGCCGCCCGCGCTGACCTTGCGGCGATAATTTTCCACTTCCCAGTTGTCGATGAAGTCGATCTGGCGCTGGGTCATCGGGTGCTCGCCTCCGAACGACTGGGCGATCGCGGCGATCTTCATCATGTCCTCGTACACGTCCAGAATAATGTCGCAGCCTGCGGCGTTGTCGCCGACCGCCACCAAGCCGATACCCTTGATGAGCAGCACCTTCGGCGTATAGCCGTTCGCTGCGACGTATTGCTCGATCTGCGTTTGGGCCTGCTCGAGCAGCGCTTGCTTATCGGCGGCGGCGAGATAGATGTATTTCGACTTGCAGTAGACGATCGCGTCGGGCGAGAAGGGCGCCGCAACTTTCGCATATTCGCTTTCGGACGAAGCATAACGCTCGATCAGCGCGTTGTTGCGGACGCGGAGCGTCTTGATTCCTTGCTTGCTGAGCATCATGCGGATAGCCGGGAGCACTTCCTGCACGCAGTCGCATACCGGCTTGTCGCCTTCGGGCAGCGATACGCCGGCCGCCTTCTCGATCGTCGAGAGCACGCGGTCGTAAATGGCCCCGACCTCGGCCGTCGTGTCGGCGCCGACGAAGATGCCGTGATTCTGCAGCAGCAGAATGGCGGGTTCCTTGCCGAATTTGGCCTTGTAGGCTTTGATCCGGTCGTCCACTTCCTTGAACAGCACGTATCCCGGATCGGTATACGGGATATATACGGCCTCGTCGCCGAACAGGCGGGCCGTTTCGGTCTCGGCGTTCTGTCCGCACATCAGGCCGTTGACCATCGTCGGATGCAGATGGACGATGAACGCGGCGCTCAGCGCGTTGTGCATCGAGGTCTCGACCGACGGGCGGCGGTCCTTCGTGATGCATGCGGCCGCCAGGTCGTTCTTGACTTCCTCCTCGCGCGCGGCCGTATCCGCCGGGTAGGTTTTTTCCGGGATGACGTTCAGTTTCTTGCGGTCCAGCACGGCGAAGCCGTCTTCGGTGATCGTCGCCAGCGCGCATCCGCTGGCCTTGACCCACAGCTTGTCGGCATTCTTGTACGAGGTGTTGCCGCCTCCCGCGATCACGTAGCGGCTGTCGCGGCCGTACTTGCGCGATATTTCGATCAGTTGTTCTATCTCTTTCATTTTCTTTTCGGTTGTTAAGATTGCGTTTCGCTTCGGCAGGATTACCCTGCCGGGCTTCGTTCACGCGACGGCCGGTCTTACCGGATGGCCGCTTTGATTACGCTGTCGCCGTGCTTGATGTATTCGTCGCGTTTGTCGATGTCGGCCTTGCCCCGGCTGTCGACGTAGCCCTGCATGCCGCTGGCTACGATGTCCTGATGGGCCGCCACGACGCATGCGCCGCAGTAGTTGATGTACTTGAGCCGCTCGGTCAGGGGAACTCCGCCCCGGGCGAAAAGCTCGATCGGCTCCATCGCGGGCGTATTGTGCTCCGAGCCGAACGTGACGACGAACCCGTTGTCGTGCAGGTAGCCTGCGTATTTTTCGAGCACCTCCACGCTGTTGCGCGTCGTGATGAACTCGACCGAGGAAATGCCGCGCTCGCGGAGCGTCTCGGCCGTTTTCACGACGTCCTGCTCGAAGTCGGTGAAGCCGCCCTTCGCGTCGTCGGCCAGAAACGGATAGGTCGGGATACCTCCCGCCGCCAGAATGATCTTGCGGACGGTCTCCATAGGCAGGAACGCCTTGGGGTCCTCGGGCACGAAGGCCGCGCCTCCCGCCTTGAGCAGGTTGCCCCGGATCTCGTTCTCGACGGCCGCGTGGTCGGCTACGTCCGATTTGAGCGGCTTGCCGCCGAAAATCTTCTCGAAGAAGGCGGCGATCGCTTTCGGCTCGTTTTTGAGGTGCTCGTATGCGGCCAGACGCAACGCCTTGGCCAAGTGACGCTCGCGGATCGATCCTTTGGTCAGCGTCCGCTCGATTTCCTTGAAGTCGAGCTCGAATCCTGCATCGTACGAACGAAGTACGTCGTTCAGCTTGCCGCACATCGTTTCGACCTGAGCGTTCGACTCGGCACGCACCGCGGCCAGCTGCGAGGCGTACGGCTCGGCCAGTTCGACCGGATAGGCGAGGCCCTTGCCGCTGAGGTAGGTGCGGCCCGGATTGTTCGGGTCGTTGACCCGTATGCCGGCGGCCTGGTCCTGTTGCTGGAGGCTGATGAACTCGATGTTGAACAACGGGAACAGCTTCCGGCTGCGGCATCCGTCGTTCCACTCCTTGTAGCCGTCCATCGAATAGAAGTCGTTGACGCCGACGACGCGGACGTTTTCGGCCACGGCCCTGTCGAGCGCGTCGGTCAGCTTGTCGAACGCGCTGAACGAGTAGGGCGTATGCAGATGGGCGTTGACATTGACCGCCTCGATCTTGTTTCTTTTCGTTGAATCCATAGGTTCGTTTTTCGGTTGAATGGTAGAAAGTGACAAAAGGCCACACGGACATTTGTTGAATATCTATGCGACCTTTTGTCTGAAGATGAAACCCGTTACAGGTCCTTAGATACCCTCCTTGGCGCGTCGGATCTGTTCGGCCTCGGTAAAGTTGCGCGTCGGAACGTGTCCGGGCAGCGGAACGATCTTCTCGTGGATGATGTCGATGAAGCTGTCCACCTGCGGGAAGAAAGCGTATTCCAGCTCATAGGCCGGCGTGATCCAGTCGCGCGAACCGAGTACGACGGCCGGTGCGTCCAAGTAGTCGAACGCCAGCTCGTTGACGTTGCGTGCCAGATCGTTCAGGAACGATCCGCGGGCCGTCGCGTCGCCGGCGATCACGATGCGGCCGGTCTTCTTGACCGAAGCGAGCACCTTCTCGTAGTTGAACGGAACGAGCGAACGGGCGTCGATCACTTCGGCGCTCATGCCGTATTTCTCCTCGAGCACTTTGGCCGCCTCGAGCGCGCGGTAGAGCGTGGCGCCGATCGTCAGGATCGTGATGTCCTTGCCCTCGCGCTTGATGTCGGGCTCGCCGAGCGGAATCTCGTAGTAGCCTTCCGGCACGCCGCCTTCGTGGAACTGCTCTCCCACGTCGTAGATACGCTGGCTCTCGAAGAAGATCACCGGGTCGGTTCCTTGCAGCGCGGCGTTCATCAGACCCTTCGCGTCATACGGAGTAACCGGGAACACGACTTTCAGGCCGGGAATGTGAGCCGCGAGCGAGGTCCAGTCCTGCGAGTGCTGAGCGCCGTATTTCGATCCGACCGAAACGCGGACTACGACCGGCATTTTCAGAATGTTGCCGCTCATGGCCTGCCACTTGGGCAGCTGGTTGAACACCTCGTCGCCGCAGCAGCCGAGGAAGTCGCAGTACATGATCTCGGGAATCACGCGACCGCCGCACATGGCGTATCCGATCGCCGTGCCGATGATGGCCGCTTCGGCGATCGGGGCGTTAAACAGGCGGTGGTACGGCAGCGCCTCGGTCAGGCCGCGGTAGACGGCGAACGCGCCGCCCCAGTCGCGGTTCTCCTCGCCGTAGGCAATCAGCGAGGCATCCTTGTAGAAGCGGTCGATGATCGCTTCGAAGATACCGTCGCGCAGTTGGAACTGCTTCATCTTCGAGAACGGCTTGCCGTCCTTGTCGAACGCGAAGCGCTCTTTCTTGGCGATCTGCTGCACGCGGGGATTCTCGCTCATCGGATGGTTCACGTCGGGCTTGGCGTCCGACAGCGAGTCGATCGACTGGTTCGAGAACATCATCGTGCCCAGCAGTTCGGGTTCCTTGTGCAGGTCCATGCGCGGCGACAGTTCGTCGTCGATGGCCAGCTTGAAGGTCTCGAACATGATATCCTTGATTTCCTTGGTCATGGCGTCCAGATCGGCCTGCGTAGCCACGCCGGCGGCGATCAGCTCCTTGCCGAATGCTACGATGCAGTCCTGAGCCTCCCATGCCTCGATTTCCTCTTTCGTGCGGTACGACGAGGCGTCGGAGGGCGAGTGGCCGCTATAACGGTAGGTCAGCACGTCGATCAGCACGGGGCCGTCCTTTTCCTTCTCGAGGATCGCTTTCTTGCGGCGGTAGCAGTCGATTACGGCCAGCGGATTGTAGCCGTCGACGCGCTCGGCGTGCATCTGGGCCGGGTTGACGCCGGCACCGATACGGGCCGCGAAGTCGAAGCCCATCGTCTCGCCGCGAGTCTGTCCGCCCATGCCGTACTGGTTGTCCATGATGTTGATGATCACCGGCAGGCCGCCTTTCATCTCGTCCGACCACAGCTGCTTGAACTGGTCCATCGCGGCGAAGGTCATGCCTTCCCACACCGGACCGCGGGCCATCGACGCGTCGCCCAGGTTGGCTACGACGATGCCCGGCTTGCGGTTCACTTTCTTATAGAGGGCTGCGCCCACGGCGATGCTGCCGCTGCCGCCCACGATCGCGTTGTTCGGATAGATGCCGAACGGCGTGAAGAACGTGTGCATACTGCCGCCCAGACCCTTGTTGAATCCGGTCGTGCGGGCGAATACCTCGGCCAGCGCCCCGTAAAGCAGGAAGCGGATACCCAGCTCTTTGGTCGTGCCGCCCTTGAACGCCTTCTTGGCGACGTTTACGGTGGCGCCGTCCCAGAACTCGTTCATGATCTTCTCGAGGCTCTTGTCGTCCAGCAGCTCGATCGCGCGCAGACCCTTGGCGAGAATTTCGCCGTGGCTGCGGTGCGATCCGAAAATGAAGTCGTTGATGTCGAGCATATAGGCCATGCCGACGGCTGCGGCTTCCTGACCGGCCGACAGGTGGGCGGGGCCCGGGTTGTTGTACTCGACGCCGTTGTATCCTCCGGTTGTCTTGACGAGTTGCAGCATCGTCTCGAACTCGCGGATCACGACCATGTCGCGGTAGATCCGCTTCAGGTCGTCCTTGGTGAAGTGCTTGGCCTTGAGCTCGTCCTTGACCGTCTTGTTGTACTGGTTGACGGGAATCGGCGTGAACGTGATCTCGCCCGGTTTCCGCATTTGCGTAGGATCGATATATTGCGACTTAGGCATAATACGTAAGTTTTAAAGGTTATTTTTCTGGTTATTCGTTGAATGAAAAGACGGTTTCTTTGAAAATCTCGGAAACGGTCGGGTGCGGGAACACCACTTCCTGCATCTCCTTGAGCGTCATTTCCTGCTCGATGGCCATGCAGGCGCCGTAAATGATCTCGCTGCACGGATTGCCGAGCATGTGCACGCCCAGCACCTCGCCGTACTTCGCGCCGACGATCACTTTGCATAGACCCGCGCCGCCTTCGTTCTCGGCGACGAAGCGGCCCGCGTAGGCCATCGGCAGCTTGGCGATCTTGTATTCGATGCCCTCGGCTTTGGCCTGCTCTTCGGTCAGGCCGACGCCGGCCACCTCGGGATTCGTGTAGACGACGCCCGGAATCGCGTTGTAGCGCATCCGGTCCGCGCGGCCCGTCAGGTTGTTGACGACGACCTCGCCCTCGCGGCTGGCCGTATGGGCCAGCATCGAGAACCCGGTGATGTCTCCCGCGGCGAAGACGTTCGGAGCGTTCGTGCGCATCTTGTCGTCGACCTTGACGGCTCCCCGGTTCATCTCGATGCCGAGGTTTTCCAGACCGAGCCCTGCCGTCACGGCGCGGCGGCCGACGCTCATCAGGATCTTGTCTCCCTTGGCCGACAGCGTCTGCCCGTCCTTGTCGACATAGATTACCTCGTTGCCGCGGATTTCGGTCACCTTGCAGTTGAGGTTGAACTTGATACCCTTCTTGGCATAGATGTCCTGCAGCATGGCGCTGATTTCGCCGTCCAGTCCGCCGAGAATCTTCGGCAGCATCTCGACGACGGTCACTTCGGTGCCGAGACTGTTGAAAAAGCTGGCGAACTCCATGCCGATCACACCTCCGCCGATGATTACCAGTGATTTAGGTTGTTCCTTCAGATCGAGGATTTCGCGGTTCGTCACGATGATATCGCCGGCCTCCTTGACGCCCGGGATAGGCGGAACGAATGCCTCCGAGCCCGTGCAGAGCAGCAGGTTCACTGCATAGAACGTTTCGCCCGCGCATTCGATCTCGATGCCGTTCTGCGAACGTCCCTTGACTTTCGCCTCGCCCCGCACGACGCGCACTTTGTGAGCCTTCATGGCCGAGCTGACGCCTCCGACGAGCTTCTTGACCACCTTGTTCTTGCGCTCGACGATCTTGCCGAAGTCGAACGTCGCTCCCGGCGCGCTCACTCCGTACTTGTCGCCGTGCTTGGCATAGTCGTAGACCTTTGCGCTGTAAAGCAGTGTCTTGGTCGGAATGCAACCCTCGTTGAGGCATACGCCGCCCAGCTCGCGCTTCTCGAACAGCACGACGTTCAGCCCCTTGGCTCCGGCGCGTTCCGCAGCCACGTAGCCTCCGGGACCTCCGCCGATAATTGCTAAATCGATCATTTTTATTTCAGATTAGAAGTTTTTCGCTTTATATGTCCGCCCACCGGGGGATTCCCGCGACGCGGGATCGGATACCTTTCCGCGGAGCGTGACATGGAATTCAATGTCCGCGAAGCATCGCGACGCTTCGGCTAAAGTTCGAAATCGAGGTTTTCGATCTCCGTGGCTATCTGCTTCACGAAACGGGTCGCCTCGCCGCCGTCCAGCGCGCGGTGGTCGTACGTGAGACTCAGACCCATATAAGGAACGAAACCGTAGACGCCTCCGCCCAAATTCTTAGGCCGCGGCACGATCGTGTTGACACCCAGAATGGCTACCTGAGGCAGGTTGATCACCGGCGTGAAGACCTCGACCCCGTAGTTGCCCAGATTCGATACGGTGAACGAGGCGGCCTCCGACGACAGCAGGTCCGGATCGATCGATCCTTTCTTGCAGGCGTTGGCCACTTCCTTGAGCTGGTTCGAGAGGCCCTGAATCGACAGGTCGTCGGCGTTCTTGACCACCGGAACCATCAGGCCGCGTTCGGTATCGACGGCCAGTCCGAGGTGCACTTTCGAGAAGTTGCGGGTGCTGTCGCCCAAGAAGTGAGCGTTGACCTGCGGGAATTTCTTCAGCGCCTTGATGACGGCCAGGCAGACCATGTCGTTCAGCGTGATGTTGGTCGGATAGCCGTTCTCCATCGCTTTCTTGACCTTCTCGCGCAGCGCCAGCACGCGGCGGGCGTCGGCACCGAGGTGGTGCGTCAGCTGGGCCGAGTTCTGCAGCGAAGCGTGCATTGCCTTGGCGATCAGCTTGCGCATGTTCGAGAGCGGCTTGATCTCGCTGTCCGACGAATAGACGTGGTTCTTCAGCGCGCCTACGTCGGCACCCTTGGCCATGCCGGCCAGACCGCTTCCGGCCTCGGGCAGCGGAGCGCCCGTTTCCTTCATGATAGCTTTGGCCAGCGGGGTCGTTTTCGGCGCGGCTTCCAGCGCGGCCTTCACGTCCCGCTCGATCACGCGGCCGTGAGGACCCGATCCGGCCAAAGCCGATGCGTTGACGGCTTCCTTGGCCGCGAGCATCTTGGCGCGGGGCGAAACGGGCGACGAAGCGCCGGTCGGAGCGGATGCCGGAGCGGCGGTCGTCTCGGCATGAGCCGCAGGCGCTGCTGCCGGAGCCGCTGCAGGTGCTGCCGCCGGAGCGGGCGCGGGTGTCTCGGCCGGCGCAGCCGTCTCGCCGCCCGGGCGGAACTCGGCCGTCGACTCGCCTTCGTTGCCGATTACCATGACGTTCGTCAGTACGGGAATTTCGTCCCCGTTGTCGAAAAATACGTCCAGTACCGTGCCGGCCACTTGGGCGGCTTCTTCGAACGAGGCTTTGTCCGTCTCGTAGGAGAACAGAATGTCGCCTACCGCGACGGAGTCGCCTTTTTTCTTCTTGAATTCGGTCAGGATGCAGCTCTCTACGGACTGACCCTGTTTCGGCATGATGACTACTGTTGCCATAAGTTGTTCGATTAGTATTTTGTAAAGTTAGTTTTGTGCTTTTACCCTGCAAAGATACAACAATAAGTCATATATACAAGTGATTTCATTATTTTTTTCTAAATGCTGTCGGTTAGCGTGTTAGCTCCGGTGGTGTTGTGTTACAAGTTGGCAGCTTGTATGTACAAATTTCTTTCTGCGAAATTTGCACGGACGGAATTATTTTCCTAATTTTGAACGAGGGAAACGTATTAAGATATTTAGTGGTAATCCTTTTCGCGCGGCGGGAAAGACGTCGCCCGCGGAACAAAACGGCAATTTTATGGGCAATTTGCCTCAATATAAACAGGTATACGAAGCGCTGCGCCGGGAAATTTCGTCCGGCGAGTTTTCGGCGGGCGATCTGTTGCCTTCCGAGCACGAGTTGTGCGCCCGGTTCTCCGTCGCGCGGCCGACCGTCCGAAAGGCGCTCGACCAGCTCGTTTCGGACGGGTTCATATTCAAACATCAGGGGAAAGGCAGCATTGTCAAAGGCGCTCCCAAGGGAATCGGCATCTTGTCGATTTCCGGTACGAGCGCGGCCGTCGGCAGCCCGAACTTCTCGACGCACATCATTCTGAAACCCGAACTGCGGACGTGGACCGAGGCTTTCTCGTTTCCTGTGGAAGAGTGGGAGCGGCGTGCGGGATGCATCTATTTCGAGCGGCTGCGGCTGCTCGACGGAGTGCCGGTATTTTTCGACATCACGATGCTGCCCAATGTCGGGCTGCCGCGTTTTCTGAACTACGATCTCGAGAACCGCTCGCTGTTCGACTCGCTTCGCTCCCAATATCAGATCACCGTGACCGGAGGCACGCAGCAGCTGTTCGCCATACGGGCCGACAAGCGCCTGCAGGAATATCTGGGCGTACGTGCGGGGCATCCGATTCTGCAGCTCAACCGCAAGATCGAGACATCCCGGCCCGGGTTTCACATATACAGTCAGGTCTTTTGCGCGACGCAGGGCTACGGGCTGATCGGTACCTTCTAAATTATTTTCGTAGCTTTGCGCTTTCCGTTTCCGAACTTAAAAACGAAGAAGATATGAGTCAGATTAGACAATGCGCCGTCGATACGATTCACGCCGAGGCGGATGCGGTCAGCCGGCTGGCTACCCTGCTGACGGACGATTTCGAGGGCGCTGTCCGCGCGATTCTGGCCTGTACGGGCAAGGTCGTGGTGACCGGCATGGGCAAATCGGGCCTGATCGGTAAGAAGATAGCCGCTACGCTGGCCAGTACCGGAACGCCTGCCTTTTTTCTGCATCCGGGCGAAGCCTATCACGGCGATCTGGGTATGATCTCCCGCAACGACATCGTGCTGGCGATGGCCAACTCGGGTCAGACCGACGAGATTCTGCGGCTGATTCCGTTCATGCAGCGCAACGGCAACCGGATCATCGCGATGACGGGCAATCCCGAGTCGACGCTGGCCAAGAACGCGCACTATCATTTGAACGTCAACGTCACGCGAGAGGCCTGCCCGATGAATCTGGCTCCTACCTCTTCGACGACGGCTATGCTCGTGATGGGCGACGCGCTGGCCATCGCGCTGATCCGCGAGCGGAACTTCCGGCCCGAGGACTATGCCGTATTCCATCCGGGCGGCAGCCTGGGACGCCGCTTGCTGACCCGGGTACGAGACGTGATGCGCAAGGACATTCCGTGCGTGGAGCCGACCGCAACGCTCGGCGATGTGATTATCCGCATCAGCGACGCGCGGCTCGGGATTGCCGCGATCGTCGAACAGGGGCGTCTGACGGGCGTTATCACCGATGGCGATGTGCGTCGCGCGATGACCAAGTACAAGGAAAATTTTTTCAATATCGAAGCCCGGCAGATCATGTCGCGCAGTCCGAAGACCGTTTCGCCCGACGCCCGGATCACGGAGGCCGAGGAGATGATGCGCACCCACAAGATTCATTCGATCGTCGTGACCGACGAGAGCGGAGGGCCGGTCGGCGTCGTGGAGTTCTTCAACGTGTCGGTGCTCGGTTGACTCCTGCCGGCGCGGCCGAGCGGGGGGACTTTTCGGGAGGGCGGCAAAAGTTGCGGTCCTTCGTCGCATGAGGATTTGGATTTGTGGATATTGGCGTTGCCGGCGTTGTGCTCGCAGGACGAAGGCCGGTGGCAAATCCGTCGACATGCCGTTTCGCGGATGACCTTGGATCGGGCCGTCCCCCTTTGTCGTAGTCCTTCCGAACTTTCCTGAAGTTCGTCTGTCTGTCGTCCGTATCGAATCGTCGGCAGAAAACGACGGAGAGTTCCTCTCGCCGTTTTTGTCGGAACGGACGTTTCTTCGTTATGGCGGTCGGTTTTGCAGGGCACGGATCGTCCGCGTTCCATGTCGGAATTTACGCCGGACGGGCGCATGTCGCCCCACTCGCCGATGTGGAAGAGCTCGGGGCGGAAATATGCGGAAAAATACCTATCTTTGGTCATCGGAGCACAGCGCCGAGGCGGGCCTGCGCGGACGTGCCCCGGCACGGGAGGCCGGTCCGGCTATCGGGCGAGTCGGTAGGACCGCCGGGGGCTTATGGGGCGAGGGCTCACTTTCTTACGATCATGGACAAATCGGACCATAGCGAGTTCAAATACCTGGTGGCTAACGAGAGCGATCACCGATGGGGCATTACCGCCACGTCGGTGGGCTTTCAGCGGGTGGACCCCGACGAGGCCTATCCGTCTCCGATTCATCCGCGCGGCTACTATTTCGACGTTGTTTCCGGGCGCGTGCTCGACGAGTACCAGTTGATCTATGTCGTCGACGGCGAGGGGACGCTCCGCACGGAAAGCGGCAGCTACCGGCTGACGGCCGGTACGATGTTCCTGATCTTTCCCGGCGGCTGGCATACTTACCGTCCCAGTCCCGAAACGGGATGGAGCGCCTACTGGATCGGATTCCGGGGACGGGTGATCGACGACCGCGTGGGCGGCGGCTTTTTCAGCGGAAAGTCGCCGGTGTTCCGGATCGGACTTTCTCCGCTGGCCGTCGATGTCTACCGCGAGGCGCTGGCCGTAGCCGGCAGGGAAGACCCCTGCTACCAGCAGGTGCTTTGCGGGGCGGTGTCTCTGCTGATGGGGCTGGCGCTGAACCGCAGCCGCAGGGAGAAGCCTTCCGACGGGGTCGTGCGCGACAAGATCGCCCGGGCCAAATTGATGATGATCGACAATTTGTCCGAGCCGCTTTCCGCTCAGCAGATCGCCCGGCGCCTGAATGTCAGTTATTCGTGGTTCCGTTCGGCTTTCAAGCGCCTGACGGGCATGGCTCCGGCCCAGTATCTGATCGAACTGAAGCTTTACCGGGCCATGGAGTTGCTTTCGGAAAACCGGATGACGGTCAAGGAGATCGCCTATGCGCTCGATTTCAATTCGTCCCGCTATTTTTCCAGCTTTTTCAAAAAAAGGACCGGCCGCAGCCCGCTCGAATACCGCGCTTGGATTCGCCGCAATGTGCCCGAAACGGACGGGCCGAAGCGCGTATGAGGCAAAATTCGTAACCTGCCGGTCAATTTTAGTACGTGCCGGAAGTTTCCCATTGTTTATCTTTGTAAATAAGAGACGCCCGTTCCCGGAAAGCGTAGACCTTTTGCGGCGGCTTGCGGCAGACGGACGAGGGTGCTCCGGAATTAAAAAATGACGAAACGATGAAGATAGGACTTTTCGGAATAGGACTGAACACTTATTGGACCCAGTTCGAGGGCCTGCTGGCTCGTTTGGAGGGGTACCGCTGCCGGATAGCCGATCGGCTCGCCGAAACGGGAGCCGAGGTTGTCGACGCCGGGATGGTCGACGAGCCGGCCAAAGCCGAGGCGGCGGCGAAGCTGCTGCGCGAGAACGGTGCGGAACTGGTCTTCCTCTACATATCGACGTATGCGCTTTCGTCGACCGTACTGCCCGTCGTACAGCGGTTGGGCGTTCCGGTCGTCGTGCTGAATCTGCAGCCCGAGCCGGCTATCGACTACGACCGGCTCAACGCGATGGGCGACCGGGGACGGATGACCGGCGAGTGGCTCGCCCACTGCCAGGCCTGCTCGGTGCCCGAGGTGGCCTGCGTGTTCAACCGGCTCGGACTGCGTTACGATATCGTCACGGGCTATTTGGCGGAGGATGCGGTTTGGAAACGGATCGGGGCGTGGGTCGATGCCGCCCGGGCGGCATCGGAGCTGCGGCGCAACCGCATGGGCGTGCTCGGCCACTATTACTGCGGCATGCTCGACGTGTACACCGACTTGACGCGCCTCTCGGGCGTGTTCGGCACTCATTTCGAGCTGCTCGAAATGTGCGAGCTGAAGACATTGCGCGACGAGGCGACGCCGCAGCAGGTCGCCGTGAAGATCGACGAGTTCTATGAAACGTTCGACGTGGCTTCCGACTGCGAACGTTCCGAGATCGAGCGGGCCGCACGGACGTCGGTGGCGCTCGACGGGCTGGTCGCCCGGCACGCTCTCGGGTCGATGGCTTATTATTACGAAGGGACGGGCGATTACGAGAACATCGTCACATCGGTGATCGCCGGCAATACGCTGCTTACCGGGCGGGGAGTTCCCGTAGCCGGCGAGTGCGAGGTCAAGAACGCTCATGCGATGAAGATCATGGCGCTGCTCGGCGGAGGCGGCTCTTTCTCCGAACCCTATGCGATGGATTTCGATGACGACGTCGTGCTGTGGGGACATGACGGGCCTGCTCATTTCGCGATGGCCGAGGGCCGCGTGGGTCTGGTTCCGCTGCCGGTCTATCACGGCAAGCCGGGCAAGGGACTGTCGATCCAGATGAGCGTCCGGCGTGGGCCCGTGACGCTGTTGTCGGTCGTCGAGGGCCGCGACGGCGTATTCCTGCTTGCGGCCGAGGGCGAGTCGGTCGAAGGCAAGACGCTTCAGATCGGCAATACGAACAGCCGCTATCGCTTTCCGATCGGCGCGCGCGCCTTTATGGACAGCTGGGCCAAGGCCGGTCCGTCGCATCATTGCGCGATCGGCACGGGACATCTTTCGGACCGGATCGAAAAACTGGCCTTTCTGCTCGGCATACCGTTCGTAAGAGTTTGCTGACGCGGCGGTTCCGTCGGGTTCCGGCCGATATGCCGGCGACTTCGGACGGTTTCTTTCGGGGACTTTGAGGCGAATGCCTTCGCGCCACCGGTCCGTGGAAGCGATCCGGATACCGAGATCGGCGGACTCGGAGCGATAACTTTTCAGTCCAGACGAGGCGTACCGTGCGGCTCAGGCGTGTTCGTTTTCCGGGCGAAGCGATCCGGAATACTTTGTACCGATGTCCGGATAATATGACGGCCGCCCGGAAGAGCCGGATTGCCGTTTCGGCTTTCCCTCTTTCGGAGGCGGGCGAGCCGGTCGTCGGCGCTTTGAGATTGTTTGCGAAACTACTAACGTGATACTGCTATGACTTTTCTTAACATGATCCGTCGGGCCGGGGTGTGGGCCTTTCTGTTGTTTTTGGGGACTGCCGGGCCGGTTCGGGCCGGTATTCATGACCGGCTGATGTGGACCGATTCGGCCGTTGCCGCCCCTGACCGGCATGTCGCTTTCCGGGGAACTTTCTCGCTCGATGCCGACACGACGGTCGATCTGCAATTGAGCGGGGCTTCGTGGTATGTCGTGTGGCTCGACGGCGCGTACTATACCGAGGGCCCCGACCGCTATGCGGCGAAGTATCCCGAGTACCAGACGCGTCGTGTCCGCTTGGCGGCCGGCGAGCATACGCTGGCCGTGCAGGTGCAACACGAGGGCGTGGCGACCCGCATCCTGCGCGAGATTCAGCCGTTTTTGTACGTGCGCGCTTCGGTCGGCGACCGTGAGGTGCCCGTGCGCTGGCGCTGCCTTCCGCTCGAGGGCTACGCTTCGCAGGTCCGCAGGGTCAATCCTCAGCTGGGCTGGGTCGAGTGGGTCGATACGCGCCGGTTGCCGGAAGGTTGGCAGCAGGCGTCTTTCGACGATTCGTCGTGGGCGGAGCCTGTCTCCGTCCGTCGTCCGCTCGGGGAGTTCGCTCCGTCGCGGATCGCGCCCGTGCGCAGTCTCGACGTGACGCCCCGCCTGATCGGGAAGGGCGTTCTCGCCGAAGTGTTCGGCTACCCGGGCGACAATCCCGGGGCGAGTTTCTTCCTGCGCGATCTGGACGACAGCCGCTATCCGGCTCAGGGCGTTTGGCGGCGTTACGATTTGGGGCGCGTCCGGCTCTCGAGACCCTGCTTGCGGATGGACTTGCCCGAGGGAGCGGTCGTCGAGATCGCGTTTTCGGAGTTTCTCAGCGGCGGACGGGTGGCCCCGTGGATCACGCTGTCGGCGGGCGACTCGTACAACCTGTGCCGTTTCGTGGCGCGAGGCGGCGAGCAGGCATTTTTCCCGCTCGTGCCTAAGGGCGGCCGTTTCGTCGAGGTGCATGTGATCGCGCCGCCCGACAGCGTGCGCTTTTTGGAGGAACGCTTCGTCGAGCGGAGCTATTACGATCGCCCGGAGGGCCGCTTCGCTTGCGGGGACACGTTGCTCGAGCGGATATGGAATACGGGAATCGAGACATACAAGGCTTGCAGCGAGGACGCTTTGATCGACAATCCGACGCGCGAGCGGGGCCAGTGGCTCGGCGATGTGGGCATCGTCGGCATGGAGATCGGGGCCGCCGGCTTTTCGGACATCGCGATCGTGAGACGCGGGCTCGTCCAGTCGGCCCAGTGCGCCGACAGCGCGGGGCTCGTGGCCGGGTTGTGTCCCGGCGGCGAGTCGTACATGGCCTCCTATGCGCTGCAATGGGTTCCGGCTTGCCTCAGTTACGTGCGGTTGACGGGCGATCGTACGCTGCTCGGCGAGTTGTACGAGGCTGCCGAGCGTAACGTGGCGGCGTTCGACCGCTACATGACCGACGAAGGTATCTCGGGCGAATGTCCGTACTGGAACTTCATCGACTGGGGCTACGTTCCGAACGACGGACCGTGCGACATGGCGCTGAATCTGCACTATATGATCGCCGTGCAGTCTATGACACGCTGGTCGTCCGAGTTGCGGCTCGACGACCGGGAAGCCTACTATCGCGAGAAGGCGGACCGCTTCCGCCGGATTCTCGACCGCTACTACGCCGCCTGCGGCTTCGACTGGGACAAGGTGGGGTATCACCGGACCGTGCTCGGGTTACGCGCCGGACTGGTTCCCGACGACCGTCGGGAGGAAGCCGTCGCGTTCATTAAGCGGCATATTCTGCGCTGCTTTCCGAACGATCCGACCGCTCCCAGGCTGAGCGATCCGGCTGCCAACAATCCCCGGCTGATCACGCCCTATTTCGCCCATTACGCGTTTCCCGTGCTTTTCGAGAGCGGCGAGGCCGATTTCGTACTCGACCAGTATCGCGCGTGCTGGGGCTGGGCGCTGGGCGAAGGCCGCACGACTTGGGTCGAGGTGTTCGATACGCGCTGGACGCACTGTCATCAATGGGCGGGCGCGCCGACTTGGCAGCTGACCCGCTACGTGCTGGGACTTCATCCCCGGTTCGACAGACGGACGAACTCGTTCGACTTGAAGCTGCTGCCCGGCTCGCTCGGACAGGCCGAAGGCGATGTTCCGCTCCCGTCGGGAGAACGGATCGCCGTTCGCTGGCAGGCGGAGGGCGACCGCATCCGCTATACGGTGAGCGCTCCTTCCGAGGCGATCGAGATCGTGACGGACCGGGGCGAGCGGATTTGCGTGAAGCCGTTCGCCACGCGTACGGTCTATTTGAAGGATAAAATGTAACATTCCTGTTTCATGTCCGTTCCACTAAGACGGACAGGCTCGGTTTTTGCCGGTTTTTCCGGTTTTCGGGTGAAACCGACTACAAAAAGCGTGTTACGAACCAACGGAGAAATTCCTTTTCACTGCTTTCGTTGGTAACTTTGTCCGGTTTAAAACGTGTAATTCATGAAACAGTTGAATGTCGTTTGGGCGGTGATCTTGGCGCTGGCTTTGTCGGCGTCCGTTCGCTGCGAGGCGGCCGGTCCGGCTAAAAAGAAAGTCTCCGCCGTCAAGATTTACGACGCCAGCAACGAGCCGGCCGAAATGCCGTATTTCGGCAAGAAGCACCTGCTGATCTTTTACGTCGATCCCGATCATGCCAATCAGAACAAAGAGTTCCGCGAGAATCTGGAGAAAAATCAGATCGACAGTCCGAACATCTACGGTTTCGGCATCGTGAACCTGAAGGACGCCCCGATGCTTCCGAACTCGATCGTACGCGCGATGATCCGCAAGAAAGTGAAACAGACCGGCGCAGCGATCTATACCGATCCCGACCGGATTCTGAGCAAGGCATGGGATCTGGGCGATTGCAACGACCAGTTCGTGCTGCTGTTCGTGACCAAGGACGGCGAGGTTGAGTTCATGAGCAAGGGCGAAATGGCCCAGCAGCAGATCAACGAGTTCTATCGGGTGATCGACAAATACCGGTAGTTTGGTCGGGGAGCGATATTTCGCTACTTTTGCATCTGTTCTCCTTCGGAGGCGAAGCCGCCGAGGCAAGGTGCCCGGCATTAATCTGCCGCATGTATGATAAACGCAAGAAACCTTCTGTCCGCTATCCTGCTCTTGGCCGTGACCGGTTTGCCGGTTTACGGCCGGTCTTCGTCTTCGGTATCGGCGGCCGCTGCCGACACGACGATCGGCTATTCGTCCGATACCGTATTCAAGGCGTCCGGCGATACGGTCGTCAAACACCGCTATCTGACCCGGATCAAGAGGACGGGCGATACGGTCGTTCGCAGGAACAATTTCTTCCGTCGCTTCTACCATTATTTTGAAAGCGCGAACGAGGACAAGACGCTGACCAAGAAGTTCGATTTCAGCATTATCGGCGGACCGCACTACTCGTCCGACACGAAGCTGGGACTCGGTCTGGTGGCAGCCGGACTGTACCGGACCGGCAAGGGGGATACGCTGACCCCGCCGTCGAACGTGTCGCTGTTCGGCGACATTACGACGACCGGGTTCTACCTGCTCGGCGTGCGAGGCAATACGTTGTTCGAACAATCGAAGTACCGGCTGGACTTCACCGCCTATTTTTTCTCGTTCCCGGGAGCTTTTTGGGGAATCGGGTACCGGGACGCCACCTATAATCAGGCCGAGTCGTACAAGCGGCTTCAGAACCAGATAAAGGTCGATTTCATGTTCCGCGTGTCGAAGAATTTCTATCTCGGGGTCAGTCCGAGCTTCAACTACATCGAGGGAAGAGATTTTTCCAACATAGACTATCTGCGGGGACAAAAGACGCGCTATATCAATACCGGGCTGGCCGCTTTTTTGCTGTACGACTCGCGCGATTTCATTCCTAACGCGTGGCGCGGCATATACGTCAAGCTCGAGCAGCGGATATTCCCGGGTTTCTTCGGCAACGACGGAGCTTTCTCGCGGACCGAGTTTCAGGGCAACGCATACCACCGGGTATGGAAGGGCGGCGTGCTGGCATACGATCTGCACGCGATGTTCAATTACGGTAACACGCCCTGGACCATGCTTTCGCTACTCGGAGGCTCGTACCGGATGCGAGGGTATTACGAGGGACGCTACCGCGACAAGAAGATGATCGAGGCACAGGTGGAACTGCGGCAAAAGGTGTACGGACGCAGCGGTATCGCCGTTTGGATCGGAGCGGGCAATGTCTTTCCATCCATTCAGCGGTTCAACTGGAAGCATACGCTGCCGAACTACGGTATCGGCTACCGCTGGGAGTTCAAGAAGCGGATGAACGTCCGATTGGACTACGGGTTCGGCAAGAAGGACCAGAACGGATTTTTGTTCAGTATCAACGAGGCGTTCTGAGGCGGTCCGCTGCCCTCGGGCAGCAGGTTGCCGGATGTCTCGACTCAAAACGGAATTGAACCATGTCATTCGATAAATTGCACAAATGGTGGAACAGGCAGAGCGCGATCGTCGTCGTGTATGTCGTCGTGATGCTGCTGCCCAACGTGCTGCTCGCTATTACGGAGCCTTATTCGTTCACGACCGTGACCGCCTCGCTACTGATGCCGGGAGCTGTCTATCTGCTGCTCGCCGTGGCGCTGAAGCGGCCCGGGCTGCTGATGCTTTGTTCGTTTCCGCTGATGGTTCTCGGCGCGTTCCAGATCGTGCTGCTGTATCTGTTCGGCGGGTCGATCATCGCGGTGGACATGTTCACGAATCTTTTTACGACGAACGCCTCCGAGGCCGGCGAGCTGCTGGGCAACATCTGGCCCTCGATCGTATTCGTCATCGTTCTCTACGTCCCGCTGATCGTACTGGCTGTCCGCTCGCTGCTGCTTAGGGACCGGCTTTCGGCCCCGTTCCGCCGTCGGGCGGCGCTCGGGGCTCTTGCCGCATTGATTCTCGGCGGGGGAATGGCCGGCGTCTCGTATGCCCGCCATCCGGGGTTCGGCATCCGCTATCATATTTTCCCCGTCAACGTGATCTATAATATCCGTCTTTCGCTCGACCGTTGGGCGCAAAGCAACGCATATCCCGAGACTTCCCGCGATTTTCGTTTCGGCGTGACGCGCGACAGCGTGCCGGACGGCCGCGAAATCTACGTGATGGTGGTCGGCGAGGCTTCTCGGGCTCCGTCGTGGAGCCTGCTCGGCTACCCGAGACAGACTACGCCCATGCTCGAGCGCCGCGACGGGGTCGTCCCGTTCGGCGATATGCTGACCCAGTGCAACGCGACGCATAAGAGCGTGCCCGTGATTCTTTCGTCCGTTTCGGCTGAAAATTACAACGATATATTCGAACAAAAGAGCATCATCACCGCGTTCAAGGAGGCGGGGTTCGCTACGCTGTATATTTCGAATCAGGTTCCGAACCGCTCGCTGATCGACTATTTCTCCGCCGAGGCCGACCGGCGGGTCGATATATCTCCGCGCGAAGGACAGCTCTATACCGACAACCGGCCCGACGGCGACATGTTGCCGATTCTGCGGCAGGCCGTCGCTTCGACCGACAGCAGTCTGTTCGTCGTGCTGCACATGTACGGCTCGCATATGGATTACACCAAGCGCTATCCGAAGGATTTCGCCTTCTTCACGCCCGACGATGCGTCGGCCGTCAACCGCGAGACCAAGGACAAGGTGCGCAACGCTTATGACAACAGCATCCGCTATACCGACTATGTGCTCGATCAGGTCATTTCCGTACTCGACAGCACGGATGCCGTTACGGCCCTTTTCTTCTGCTCCGATCATGGCGAGGACCTGATGGACGACGACCGGAACCGCTTTTTGCACGCCTCTCCCACGCCGACTTACTATCAGCTTCATGTGGCCAGCTTCGCATGGTTTTCCGACCGTTACCGCGAGCTGTTCCCCGAAAAGTACCGGGCTGCGCGGGAGAACTGCGGCAAGCCTGCCACGTCGGCCTCCGTGTTCCATAATCTGGCCGACATCGCTTCCTTGCGGAGCCCCTATGTTGATTCGACGCAGGCGTTTACGAGCGCGGGCTTCGTCCCCGTGCTGCGACGGATGTATTTGAACGATTACAACGAGGCGGTCGAGTTTTACAACTCGGGGCTCGAGCCGGAAGATTTCGAAATGCTCGACAAACATCGTATCGAGTATGACCGGAATCATGTCCGGACTATTCGGTACTGATAGGAAACTATTTTCCGGCGGAGATGCGGAGTCCGTTTGCACGTCGCGCAGGAGCTCTTGCCGGGAAGCCCGTTAGGAGTTGAACAATAGCGGAGAGGATGTCCGGCCGGACATCCTCTCCGCTATTGTTTTTTCGGAAACGTTTCCCGCGGTCTGGTTCTCGGATTGCGGTCAGAAAGACCCGACGGACGGGTTTTCGGACGTGGCTTTGCGAGGCGAGGGGCGGAAATCCTCGTTCCGTTTTGTCCGCGAATCGTCGTTTATCTTTTTTCGCGTACACCTTTCCGTTGGTCATGCCGTCTATTTTTCGTATCTTGTAACGGATTTCGCGCTTCCTTTTTCGGCTTTGGGTCGGGATGGTCGTGTCGGGGCGCGGTCGTACCCGATATTCGGGGGGCGATCGTGTCTGCCGCGGAAATGCGTTTGTACAAGGATACGGGAATGGCTGCAGCTATATGGCTGGTAGCCGGTCTTTTGGCCGGTTCGGGACTTATCGTCGGGAGAAACCCGCGCATGTCTTCGCGCTGCGTTTCGTCGTCGGATGCCGGGCGTGCGGGGCGGAAAGCGCGACGGGTCGTGTTGCGGACTTTTCTGGGCGCTGCCTTCGTGACGGCTGCCGGGGGAACGTTGACGCTTGCGCAGGGATGGCGCGAGGTATCGTGGCTGTTTCTGATCGCACCCGCCCTGGTCGCTCTGATCGCGGCGGTAAGAATTTCGGTCGGCGAATCGCAGCGGAGTTCCTCCACGGCGGTCGTGCCGGTTCTTTGGGCTTTGCTGTTCGGCCTGCCGGTTCTCGTGGCAGGGTATGCCGTTTTTTCCCTGCGGGACCCTTCGCTGAGTCTGTCGTCGGACCGGTTGCGGATCGGCGGGGCCTATGGGGAACGGATTCTGTGGAACGAACTTTTTTCCGTCCGTCTGGCCGACACGCTGCCTTTCGTCGAGGAACGGACGGACGGGCTCGGCACGGGAACGATCCGCAAGGGCTATTTCCGGCTGAGAGGTATCGGTACGGCGAAGCTGATGCTGACCTCGGACAAGGGCCCGTACATTTATATGCGAAAACGATCGGGACAGTATGTCGTTTTGAATTTCGGCGAGGCGGAACGAACGGTCCGCTCGTACGAACGGATAAGCGAGATGCTCGATAAGACAACTTCAAACGATTCGGTCTGCTTATGCGAATGATGAAACCATGGTGGCTGGCGTCCGCGCTTCTGCTCGCGAACGTCTCGGCCGCGCAGGGCCCGAAAGCCTTGCGCGAGGAGTTCCGGAACCCTTCCTTGCGTTACCGGATGAATGTGAACCGACACAGCGTGCCGCGCGAGGAGCGCGCGCAGGATTCGATGATCCGATGGATTCTGGATAACGGCTATCGGGGCATGGCCACGAATGTCAATCCGGACGATTATCTGCGCAGCGACGACGAACTGGCCGTTTTCAACCGCTTCGTGCATGCCGCCAAGAAGCAAGGGCTCGATCTGTGGCTCTACGACGAGCGTTCCTATCCGTCGGGCATGGCCCATACCTATGTGCTCGAAGGACATCCCGAGTGGGAAGCCGAGGGCCTGCTGTTCCGCGATACGACCGTTCGGGGCGGAACGACGCTCGACCTCGCGGCCTTGCCGGGCGAGAGAGTGCTCGTACGGGCGTTGCCTGTGACCGAGTGCGGTCTCGACTACGACCGCTCGCTCGATCTGTCTGCTTTTGTCCGCGACGGCCGCCTGCGCTGGCTTGCGCCCGAGGGCCGCTGGACGGTGGCCGAGATCAACCGCTCGGCGCTGTACGAGGGCTATCAGGCCGGGACCGACCGGGGCGGAGGATACGCCCCGCGCTATCCGAGTCTGCTGCTCGAGGACGTGACGCGGCGTTTTATCGAGACGACGCACCGCCGCTATGCCTCCGCGTTCGACGAGCCTTTGGGCGAACTGTTCACCTCGACCTTCACCGACGAGCCGTCGCTGATGGCTCAGCCGTATCAGAATCCCGGCTATGGCGTCTATCCTTGGAAGGAGAATGTCTCGGCGGAGTTCCGCAGCCGGTACGGCCTCTCGCTGGAGGACGGACTGCTGAGGCTGATGCTGGACGAGGGACCGGAAGGACAGAAGCTCCGCTATCGCTATTTCCGGGTCGTTGCCGATCTGCTGACCCGCAACTATTTCGGACAGATACGCGACTATTGCCATACGCAGAAGCTTCTCTCGGGCGGACATCTGCTGCTCGAGGAGTGCATGATGGCCCACGTGCCGCTTTACGGCGACATCATGGCGTGCTACCGGGCTATGGATATTCCGGGAATCGACAACCTGACCGGAATGCCCGCCTTTACGCGCCGTTACCTGTACTCGTCGCGGCTGGCTTCGTCGGCGGCCGAGCTGGAGGGCCGCTCGCGCATGATGGTCGAGTCGTGTCCGATCTCCGACTATCCTTTCCACGGCGGCAAGGAGGCTCCCACGCAGCAGGTCAAGGGTACGCTGAATCGGATGATTCTCGGCGGCGCGACCGATTTCAACAACTATCTGCAGCTTCAGCACGAGGATGCCGCCGGGCGCACGGCTGTCAACGAGTATGTGGCCCGGGTCGTCGGGATGCTGTCGGGCGGCGTTCGCGCATCGCGCATCGCGGTGTATTATCCGATCGAGACGCTGTGGACGAAATTCCGCCCGCTCCCGTCCGGATTGCTGAGCTGGGACGATATTGCCGGAGGCGCGCCCGAGGCGCAGCAGCTGTCGCGGCTGTTCGACCGCGTGAGCGACTGTCTGATGGACAACGGCTGGGAATTTTCTTATCTCGATTCCCGGGGAGTCGAGGAGTCCGAGGTCGAAGGCGGCTGGCTCGTGCACGGCGATCTGCGCTGGGACGTGCTGATTCTGCCCGGGGTCGAAACGTTGTCGCAGCAGGCTATGGACCGGATCGCCGAATTCGTCCTCGACGGCGGACGCCTCGTCGTACTGAACGCCCTGCCCAAGAATTCGCCGGACGAATTTCCGTCCGCAGGGATCGTTCGTCGCTTCAACGAGCTCGCCGGCGGCGCGGGACCTGTTCGCCCGGCCGTCTATTACGAACCGCAGTTCGAGCCCGGACGGCTGAATACGCTGCTCGAAGGCATTCTTACGCGCGATATCGTCTTTGCGCCTCACAGGGATATTCTTTATGCTCATAAGCGGATCGGGGGCCGCGATGTCTATTTCGTCACGAACGACACGGACCGGGCCCAAAGCGTGAAGCTGAGTTTTCCCGGGGCGCGGAAACTCGAGTTGTGGAACCCTCAGAACGGCGAGGTCGGGCCTCTCGCGGCTTCCTCGGAGCTCACGCTGAGGCCATACGAAGGTATGATCGTCCGCCGGATAAAATAAGTGCAATTCTAACCTAAACCGATAAATGCTATGAAAATCAACCGTATTGCGAGCGGGCTGCTGCTTACGGTCGCTCTTGCCGTCGTTTCTTGCGGTACGGAGCGGTCCGACGGCGGTAAGCTCGCGAAAGAGACCGAGGCGGTCGGCTTGCGTTGCCGCAACCTGATCGATCCCGAGGGAGTGGATAAGGCGTCGCTCAGCTGGCGTATCGCCTCCGATGCGCGGAATGTCGTGCAGACGGCTTGGCAAATCGAGATCGCGTCGAGCAAAAAGTCGCTCGAAAAAGGCCGGGCCGACGTATGGAATTCCGAGAAACAGTTGTCCGATCGTCAGCTGAACATCGTGCCCGAAGGGGTCGTTTTCGAGCCGGGCAAGCTCTACTGGTGGCGCGTCCGTGTTTGGAACGCGGCCGACGAGGTGACTCCGTGGAGCGAGCCGGCCCGTTTTTCGGTCGGTCCCGATACGGCCTACCGCTGGCAGGCCGAGTGGATCACCTCTGAGTGGGGCGAAAATTCCCCCATGCCGTATCTGCGCAAGGAGTTCGATGCGTCGAATTCCGGGACCAAGCCCGAGCGGGCCGTTGTCTATATGTCGGGACTCGGGTGCGGCGATCTCTATCTGAACGGTCGGCTCGTCGACGAGACCCGCGTGTTGGACCCTGCTCAGACCAATTACGAGCAGTACGCGTTTTACAGCACGTTCGACGTGACGGATCTGCTCGAAAAAGGGGATAACTGCATCGGCGTGATGCTCGGCGACGGCTGGTACAATCAGGACAAAGTGTGGAGCGCAGGCATGAGTTACGGCAAGCCGATGCTGCTGTTGCAGATGGAGATTACCTACAAGGACGGCTCGAAGCGGATCGTGGCGACCGACAGTACGTGGACGTGGGCTCCGGGACCGGTGCTGAGCGCGAACCTCTACGCCGGCGAGTCTTACGATGCGAACCGCGAGATCGCCGGCTGGGCTTCGCCGGGAACGCCTTCCGGAGATTGGAAGAGCGTTCGTCCGGCCGAGGGCGTGATTCCCGCGCGCTTGGTTCCGCAGGTCATGGAGCCGATCCGGCTCAAGCAGGAAATCGCTCCGGTAGCCATGTGGCAGGATTCCGCCGGCAACTGGATTTTCGATTTCGGCGTCAACGTGGCCGCCGTACCCCGGCTGACCGTCGAGCAGCCGCAGGGCACCCGCCTTCGGATGCGCATGGGCGAGCGGCTCGACGACAACCGCCGCGCGATCGATTATCGGACGACCGGCGTCGGCGCTACCGGTGTGGTACAGACCGACGAATACGTTTGCAAGGGGACCGGGCGCGAGACATGGACTCCGCGTTTCACGTATCACGGCTTCCGCTACTTGGAGCTTTCCGGCGCGGCGACGCAGCCGGATACCTCGTGGCTCAGGGCGGTCGTCGTGCATACCGACGTGTCCCGGCGCGGCAGCTTCGAGTGTTCCGATCAGCAGATCAACCGTCTGCACGAGATGGCCGTACGCACGATGCTGAGCAATACGCACGGTTTGCCGACCGACTGTCCCCACCGCGAGCGTTGCGGCTGGCTCGGCGACGCGCATGCCGTGTTCCCGTTCGAGAGCTTCAATTACGACATGGGTAATTTCTGGGCCAAGTACATGGCCGACATCAGCTCGACGTCCTCCGTCTTTTTGGAGAATACGCTGCATCAGAAACTCTACAACACGCAGTTCTATTTTGCCGATAAGCAGCCCGGCATTCCGTTCATGATCTCGCCGGGCCGCCGCCTGTGCGGCGTTGCGTCGCCCGACTGGGGTACGGCCGTCGTGCAGCTTCCGTGGTATATGTACCTCTATTACGATGACGAGGATGCGCTTCGGAAATATTACGGCGAGATGAAACAATGGGTCGATCATGTCGAGGCTCTGACCGAGAACCATATCGTGCCTTACGGCCTGGGCGACTGGTGTCCGCCGGGTAAGATCGATTGTCCGATCCCGCTCAGCTCGACGGCTTTCCACTACCTCGACGCCTCGATCGTGGCCAAGGCTGCCGCGGTGCTCGGAAACACCGAGGATTCGGCCCGTTACGCCGATTTGCGGGATCGGATCGGCCGCGCTTTCGTTGCGGAATTCTATGACGGGAAGAACAAGACATTCGGCAGCCAAACGGCCGATGCGATGGCGCTCGATCTGGGACTTGTGCCTGCCGGCGACGAGCATGCCGTGTCCGATGCGATCGTGCGCAATATCGACGAAAAGTACGACGGATTCATCCATACGGGTATTTTCGGTCTCGGGCGGATCGGACAGGCTCTGTCGCGATACGGTAATCCGGAGGCGGCCTGGCGCGTATTCACGAAAAAGGGCGAGAACAGCTTCGAGTGGATGTGGATCGCTGGCGACGCTACGACGCTGTGGGAAGTTCTTCCCATTGACAGCGCACATTCCGACATGGTTTACGGTTCGATGAGTCATCCGATGCAGGGCGGATACGACGCTTGGTTCTACGAGGACATCGCCGGCATCCGTCCCGACGCTTCGGGGCCCGGATTCAAGGTGATTCGCTTCGAGCCGACGATGACCGGCCAGCTTCGCTGGGCCGAGGCTACACTCGATACGCCCTACGGCCTCGTCGAAAGCGGCTGGCGCAACGAAGACGGCTTGCTGCGGTGGAAAATCGTTATTCCTGCCAATGCTTCCGGCCTCGTGGCGCTTCCCGAGGGCAAGAACATCACGGTCGACGGCCGCACTTTCGATCCGACGGACTATCCGGTTGCCAGACAAGGACTCGGTTCGCCGCTGTACCGCTTCCCGTCCGGCAGCTATACGTTCGAGATCCGGTAGTCGTTCGGGCATGAACGGCGAGGAAGACTCGCGGAACCGGGAAGGTTCCGCGAGTCTTCTTTTTCATGGATTGCGGTCTGTCCTGCCGGGGCCCGGTGCGGGTTTCGGACGGTACGGGCTTCGGACCGACCGCTTTGTCGTCCGATGCCGTCCGCGCGTGTCCGGGCTACAGGAAGGCCGGACATGTTCCGGATAGCGAGTACCGTGTTTGCGTCTTGTCCGCTTCCGGTTTCGCTTCCCGGACCGGGAGGGGAGAAACGGGACCGATTCGCTCTCGGGCTTGTTTCGCCGACGGTTTCGCTCCGTTCGGCCGGGACAGGGAGCGGCGGGTCTCCGACGGAAGTTTCCGGAGCGTTCGCGGGATGGATCGGGTCACGGTATCCAGTCTTTTCGGATCGGACAGGGTTCCGGCAGGCCCGGTTGCGGCCTTGCGGTCGCTCCGGCGGCACCGAAATTCGCTTTCGGGTCGAAAGACTTGAAAAAAATCTTCCGATTGGCGAATATATGTGTTATTTTTGTGCGCGGAAAAATATCTAAAACATCAACTAAACTAAACATAATCGTTATGGCTTACAGAATGATTCTCAACGAGACCTCCTATTTCGGAGCCGGCTCGAGAAAGGTAATCGCGGAAGAGGTTGCCAAGCGCGGTTACAAGAAAGCGCTGATCGTAACCGACAAGGATCTGATCAAGTTCGGCGTGGCCGATCAGGTGATCGCCGTGTTGAAGGACGCGAACATTCCCTACGAGATTTTCGACGAAGTGAAGCCGAACCCCACCGTGAAGAACGTGAAGGCCGGCATCGCCGCGTTCCAAGCGGCCGGAGCCGATTTCATGATCGCGATCGGCGGCGGATCGTCGATGGATACCTCGAAGGCGATCGGGATCATCATCAACAACCCCGAGTTCTCCGACGTGGTGTCGCTCGAGGGCGTAGCCAATACGAAGAAAAAGTCGGTTCCCGTCATCGCGCTGCCGACGACGGCCGGCACGGCTGCCGAGGTGACGATCAACTACGTGATTACGGACGAGGAGAACGTCAAGAAAATGGTATGCGTCGATCCGAACGACATCCCGACGCTCGCGATCATCGATCCCGAGCTGATGCTTTCGATGCCGCGCGGCCTGACCGCATCGACCGGCATGGATGCGCTGACGCACGCGATCGAGGGCCTGATTACGCTGGGCGCATGGGAAATGAGCGATATGTTCGAGACCAAAGCCATCGAGATGATTGCCAAGTGGCTGCCCAAGGCCGTCGAGAATCCCTCCGATATCGAGGCCCGCGACGGCATGGCGACGGCTCAGTACATCGCCGGCATGGCATTCTCGAACGTCGGGCTGGGACTGGTGCACGGCATGGCTCACCCGCTGGGCGCCTACTACGACATTCCGCACGGCGTGGCCAACGCGCTGCTGTTGCCGTTCGTGATGGAGTATAACAAGGAGGCCGCCAAGGCCAAGTACCGCACGATTGCCGAAGCGATGGGCGTCGATACGTCGTCCATGAGTGACGACGAGGCTGCCGATGCCGCAGTCAAGGCCGTGAAGGATTTGGCTATCCGTGTTCGCATCCCGCAGCACCTGAGCGAGATCGGCGTTCCCGAAAGCGGTCTGCCGACGCTGGCGCAGGCGGCTTTCAACGATGTCTGCACGCCGGGCAATCCCCGTCAGACGAACGTAGAGGAGATTCTCGCCATTTATAAGAAAGCGTTCTAAGGACGAGGCGGAAGTCTTCAGTCGGATGATAGCGGCCGGCCGGTTCAAAGAACCGGCCGGCTTCGTTTTCCTGCATGGACGCTTGTTCCGGCAGAAGGGGAATGGCCTCGTGCGGGTCCGGTGTGGCGGACGGGAGGTTCGTCGTTTCGTGTCGGGGACGGGGAAGCCGGCGGATGAAGTTACGATAAGTTTATTTCGGGAAGCGTGGCGATTATTCCGAAATTCTTACTTTTGTGTAAGGTTATCGGAGAATTTTTCCCGATCGCTACGGTCCTTTCGCGTAACGCTTCGCGACGATGCCCTGCTCGGCGGGTTGCCGGTCCGGATCGTTTCTTCCGAAGGAATACCGCTTGTCTGACGCGAGGAGGAAGAGATATGTTCCGAAATTTAACGCATTGTTGATTATGAAAAGTCTATGGTTGATTCTGGCGGTCGGATTCGCGGCCTTTTCTTGTTCCGGCGCTCCTCAGGCGCATGAGCCGACACGGGTCGACAGCATTCTGCGGAAACTGAGCGATCCGAATACCTCCTCGGTCGTGGTGGTCGCTCATCGGGGAGACTGGAAGCATAGCGTCGAGAACTCACTGCCCGCTGTGCAGCATGCGATCGAGATGGAGGTCGATGTCGTTGAGATCGACATCCGCCGGACCGCCGACGGACGTCTGGTGCTGATGCACGACGCGACGATCGACCGGACGACGAACGGTCGGGGCGAGGTGGCCTCGCTGACGTTCGACTCGATCCGCCGATGCCGGCTGAAAGCTCCCGACGGTACGCTGACCGACTTGCTCGTGCCGACGCTGGACGAAGTGTTCGAGCTCGGACGCGACCGGATCCTGTTCAATATCGACAAGGGCTTCGATATTTTCGACGATGTGTTTTTTCTGGCCGATTCGCTGGGAGTCGCCCGCCAGGTGCTGATGAAGGGAATGCAGCCGACCGACCGCGTGCAGGAAGCGCTCGGGAAGTACCTCGACCGGATCGTCTACATGCCGATCGTCCATCTCGACAAGGAGGGGGCGTTGGAGGCGATTGCCGATTTTCAGGAAAAGATACGTCCGGCGGCTTACGAGCTGCTTTATGGAAACGATACGACGCGTGTGCCGCTCGAAGCCGAGAAGATGCTCGCCGGTCGGGCGCTGATCTGGTACAACACGATGTGGAAGGGCATGGCCGGCAGCCGCTACGACGACCGGGCCGAGACGGAACCCGACAGCGTATACGGGGTGCTGATCGACTCGCTGGGCGCACGGATTATCCAGACCGACCGGCCCGGGCCTCTGATTCGCTACCTCGAAGCGCGCGGACAACATTGACGGGTAGCCGATTCGGACGAGCGTTCCGCGGAGAGATGCCGGGCAGGCTTTGCGTCGGCCGGCGGCTTTGTGAATCGGAGCGGTAGTTGCTTCGGTTTTCGGCTTGTGCCGTGGCATTTCTTCGTGGGAATATAAGCCGTTTCCATGAATCCGTTGCCGGCTTCCGCTCGGAGCCGGTTCCGGAACGGAAAGACTGTACGGTGCCGAAAGACGCGCGGAGTTCGGCCGGGCGTGAACGGGCTTTCCGTGCGGGTATCTTCCGCGATAGGGAGATGCGACAGGCGCGCGGAAAATTGCTATATTTGCGTGAGAAATATTTCCGTACAGGCTTATGACACGACGACCGTCCGATCCTTCCGTCCGATCCGTGCAGGAAGACGATATGCCCGTGCGTCCGCCGAGACGGGTCGGCCGCCGGGTTGCTAAGATTTCATTGGTCGCTTTGGCTTCGCTGATCCTTTTGGCCGGGCTGGTTCTGGGCGGCGTGGCTCTGGTGCTTACCCCCGCCCGTCTGACGCCGCTCGTCAACGAGTATGCCAGCCGGGTGCTGAATGCTCGGATCGGGTTCGATACCGTATCGCTTTCGCTGGTACGGCATTTCCCTAACGTGGGCGTTCGTCTCAAAGGAGGCCAGATCGTTTCCCGGGCCTTCGAGGGCCTGCCCGATTCGTTGCGCGCGGAAATACCCGCCGCAGCCGATACGCTGTTGCGTTTCGACGAGTTTATGCTGGCGCTCGATCTGCCCCAGCTGCTCGCTTCGCGCTTGGTCGTCCGCCGGATCGATCTGCGCCGTCCCCGCGTTTATGCCTATGTGGCCCCATCGGGGCGGGCGAACTGGGAAATCTATGCGGCCGATACGGTTTCCTCCGAAAACGATACGGTTTCCGCTTCCGACTTTTATCTGCACGTCGCCCGCCTGACGGTGCGCGACACGGCTCATATCGTCTACGACAGCCGTCCCGACCGCACGAAAGCCGAGCTCGATCTGAACATGCTGAGCTTGAAAGGGACTTCCGGCCAGACCTACCGGATCGACTGGGAGAGCCGGGGCAGTGTCCGGGTCGATACGCTCGACTTTTGTCGAGATTTGCCCGTCTCGTTGCACGGGGGATTCGCGTTCGATACCCGCCGGCGCGGAGGAATCCTGTTCGATGGGCTGACGCTCGAAGCGGGCGGCATTCCGGTGCGTCTCGACGGACGGGTCGACCTGTCTGCCGACAGTATCGATTCGCGTCTGAACTGTCGTATTCGGCCGCTTTCTGTCGCCCGGCTGATCGGTTTGATACCCGAAGGTCTTTCCCCTTCTCTGAAAGGAATCGAAACGGACATCGCCCTCGATATGAATGTGAATGTCAGGGGCAGCTACCGTATGTCCGACGGCCGTTTGCCCGATTTCTCGGTCGAGTTGAAGACCGACGGGGGCTATCTCGGGTATAGGAATGCCAAGACCCGTCTCGACCGTCTGGCTCTCGACGCCTCGCTGTTCTACCGTTCGGCCCGGCCCGATTCGATAGGGTTCGTACTGAGACGTCTGTTCATGCAGGGAGCCGGCATGACGCTGGATGCCGATGCGACGGTCTGGAATGCGTTGGGCGATCCGTCCGTAGCGGCGAGGGTGGCCGGGGCGGTCGATCTCGATACGTTGTCCGTCTTGTTCCCGTCGCAGCGAGGAATCGGGGTTCGGGGCCGTCTGGGTATCGATGCCGGCGCCCGTTTCCGGCTCAGTCAGCTGAATATGGCTCATATCGGTCAGGTCCGTTTGGGCGGTCGGGTGACCATGGACGACATCGGGATCGATATGCCGGAGGATACCGTTTCTCTGATGGTCCGCGGAGGCGTGCTGACTTTCGGTTCGGAAGAAGGAAGGAACGATTCTACGAGCTTCGACGGCTTGCAGACGCTCCACATGGTCGTAACGGCCGATACGATGCATGTCGATTGGAAGAACCAGCTGCGGCTGATCGCTTCGAATGTCGGCGCCGGGGTCCGAAGCGACGCGGCATCGCTCGGAGGAGACACGACGGTCGTCCACCCGCTGGCCGGAGGGGTAGGGGCGCGTTATTTCGAAGTTTCCTTGTCCGACTCTTCCTCGCTGAGGCTGCATTCGGTCCAAAGCACTTTCCGCATCGAACCTTCTGCCGGGAATACCGCCGTACCTTTGCTCGGTCTTTCCTACGATGCCCGGATGATGAATGTACGAAACGGAGTGGAGCGTTACGATCTGTTCGGCAGCCATGTCGATATGAGCGCTACGCTGGCGGCCCGTCGGTTCGATTCGGCGCGCCGTCGTCTGCTGCTCGATTCGTTGCAGGGGGTCTATCCCGCCGTTGCGCGGGATTCTTTGTTCGCTCACTGGAGAGCGCAGAGACGTCGCGGTACGATGGCCCGTCAGGACGATTTCGCCGGGTCGGATATCGATATGCGGATCGACCGGTCGCTCGGCGAGATGTTGCGCCGTTGGGATGCGAACGGTTCGGTGAAGGCTGCGGGCGGGCGCGTCGTTACGCCCTATTTCCCGCTTCCGAACCGGTTGCGTCGAGTGGATATGCGCTTTACGACGAATGAGATCGAACTGAAAAATACCCAGATACGTTCCGGAGTCTCGTCGCTTGAGCTGACCGGACGCATCGGGAATCTCAGGCGGGCGCTCTCCGGGCGCGGCGTGCTCGAGGTGGATATGGAAATCGAATCCGATACGCTGAACTTCAACGAGCTGGCTCGTGCGGCAATGGCCGGTGCGGCTTACGGCGAAAAGTCCGAACAATACCGGCAATCGCTGGCCGAGGCCGAGAGCAGCGAGCGCTTGCAGCAGCTCATCGAGGAAGGCAGCGGGATGGCTGATGCCGATTCGGCCGGTAGTCCGCTGATCGTCATCCCGTCCAATATCGATCTGCATGTCGGTCTCTGCGTTCGCTACGGCCGTTACTCTACGCTGGTGCTGCATTCGCTTTCGGGCGATCTGATTGCCCGCGACCGTTGCGTCCAGCTAAAGGATTTGCAGGCGAAAACCAATGCGGGCGATATGAGCCTGACGGCTCTTTATGCCACCCGCAGCCGCGACGACATTGTCACGGGTTTCGATCTGGAGCTCCGCCGCGTGCAGGTCGAACGGCTGATCTCCCTGATGCCTTCGGTCGATTCGCTGCTGCCGATGCTGCGTTCGTTCGAAGGTATGGTCGATTGTACGATCGCCGCGACGGCTGCGGTCGATACGATGATGAACATCGAGCTGCCGACGCTCAATGCCGCCTGCAGCATCCGGGGCGAGAACCTCGTGCTGCTCGACGGCGAGACGTTTACCGAAATATCTAAGATGCTCCGGTTCAAGAACCGCGAGCGGAATCTCATCGACCGCATATCGGTCGATCTGCTCGTGCACGACAACCGGATCGAGCTATTCCCGTTCATCGTCGAGATGGATCGTTACAAAGCGGCTGTCAGCGGAGTCCAACGACTCGACATGAGTTTCGACTATCATATTTCCGTTCTGAAGTCTCCTATTCCGTTCCGTCTGGGTGTCAATATTTTCGGTACGCTCGACAAGTTCAAGTTCCGGATAGGGCGCGCGCGCTACAAGAGCGAGAATCTCCCGTCGTTCGTCGGTCTGATCGATACTACCCGCGTGAACTTGCGTCGTACGATTACCGATATTTTCCGCCGGGGTGTCGATGCCGCTTCGCTCGGAGAGATGCGGATCGCTCCGACCGTCGATTCTTCGGCCTATTTGCCTCCCGACGAGCGACTCTCCCGTGCCGACAGCCTGATGTTGCAGCAGGAAGGAATTTTGCCCGATTCGGTCGTGATCGACTCTTCGGCGAGAGTGCCTGCCTCGGAGCCCGATTCGCTTGCCGGACGGTCCCGGGAGCCCGCCGACGAGGCGATGTCGCGGGCGGAGCGCCGCAGGGAGCGCAAGGCGTTGAAACGGGAGCGGAGAACCGGACAGAAGACGCTTCCTTCGATAACCGGATAGATTCGCCATGCGTTTACCGATGAAAAGAGTGCTTGCCGTTTTATTGCTTCTCGGCCTGACCGCTTGCCGCGAGACGTTCCGCAAGGCCGAAACCGTCGCAAGGCCCGGCTCCGAACCCAAGATGTTCCGAACGGTCGACGTGCCTATGCTGCTCGATACGCCCGAGCAGCGTGCCGAGTACGTGGCGAAGAATTACTGGAATCATTTCGACTTCTCCGACACCTCCTACGTCGATTTGCCCGAGGTGACCGAGCAGGCGTTCGCCGACTACGTCAATCTGCTCGGGCAGATGCACGGCGAACTCGCTTCGCAGTCCGTCCGGATCACTTTGTCGAAAGCCGAGGCCGATTCGGCGATGTACGGCTATTTTGTCGAGATGTTCGAGAAATACCTGTACGATCCCAATTCGCCGATGCGTAACGAGGAGCTCTATATTCCCGCGCTCGAGGCGATGATCGCTTCCGAGAGGCTCGGTGAGGCGGACAAGGTCCGGGCCCGTTACCGACTGGAGCTGGCCCGGCGCAATCGTCCCGGGACGCCGGCAACCGATTTCCGCTACCGGCTCGCCTCGGGAGCGTGGGGTACGCTGTACGGCGTGAAAGCCGACTATACGATTCTTTTCTTGAACAATCCGGGCTGTACCGCTTGTAAGGAGACGATCGGGCAGATCGTTGCGTCCGAGCCCGTCGGCAGGATGATTGCCCGAGGAAAGGTCAAGGTGCTGGCCGTTTATCCCGACGAGGATATGAAGGCGTGGCGCGACTATTTGCCGCATTTTCCCTCGGCGTGGATCAATGCCTACGATGCCGACCTGAAAATAAAGAGTGCCGAGCTGTACGATCTGAAAGCCATTCCGACGCTCTATCTGCTGGACGGGCGCAAGACGGTTCTGCTTCGGGACGCCCCGTTTCCTCGTATCGAACGCTATCTGATCGATACCGAGGCCGGCAGATCGTGAGGGATCCGGCGGGCTCCGTTCTCACGATCTGTTGGCCGCGTCGTCCGTAGCGGCAGTCCGGCTTTCCCCTGCGGGACAATACATGAAAGAGCAGGGCAGCCCGCCGGCTGTCCCGCTCTTCATCGCGAAGCGCTTCTCTGCGCTTTCTTGCTTATTTGATAGCGATCTCCTTCATCCTCTTTTCCTCGGGCTCGACGACCTTCTTGGGAATGTCGATCGTCAGCACGCCGTTCTCGACTTTCGCGTCGATCTTGTCTTTTTCGACGTTTTCCGGCAGCACCATGATCTGCTGGAAACGGCTGTACGAGAACTCGCGGCGCAGGTACTTGCCTTTCTTGTCTTTCTCGTCGTTCTCCGTTTTCTTTTCCATCGACACGATCAACTGGTTCTCCGGATCGATCTTGATCGAAAAGTCGTCCTTGGTCATTCCCGGGGCGGCCACCTCGACTTTGTAGTCGTTGTCCGACTCGATGATATTGATCGCCGGTGAGGCGGTGTTGGTTTTCTCTACCCATTCGTTGCCGAAGAAATCGTTGAAGATTCCCGGCAGCCAGTTCTGTGATCTTCTTGCAGGCATCATAGTTTTGTCCTCCTTATTTGTTTTAGTTCGACTTTCTTTTTCGTCCCGGGCCCCTTTCGGTTTTCCGGGTTCGATATGAGGAAGATCAAAATGTATGCCAGCGGGATCGGGAGGACGGATTTCCGGCTTTGCGGTCCCGTTCCGGGGCGAAATATCGCCGTGATGGCCGCCTTGGCGATCCGGTCGCGCCATTCTGTCCTGACAAACCGGCGGATCGATGACAAAATATCACTGACAACCGTCTGGTTGTCAGTGATATGTGTCTTTTGTCGAATGGATCAGATACCGGCTATTTTCTTGATTTCGCTCAGCTTGTTCAGTGCTTCGAGCGGCGTAAGCGAGTTGATGTCGAGTCCCTTGATCTCGTCGCGGATCTGCTTGAGGACCGGGTCGTCGAGTTGGAACATGCTGAGCTGGATGCCGCTGCCGCCGTATTGGGCGACCGTCGGGGCCTTCTTGCGGCTGTCCTTCAGCTTTCCCCGGTGTGCCGATTCCATATCCCGGAGAATCTGTCCGGCCCGGTCGGTGATTGCGGCCGGCATGCCGGCCATTTTAGCCACATGGATACCGAACGAGTGTTCCGTTCCTCCGCGCACGAGCTTGCGCAGGAAGATCACTTGCCGGTCGACCTCCTTGACCGCCACGTTGTAGTTCTTGACCCGCTCGTAGAGCTCCTCCATTTCGTTCAGTTCGTGATAGTGCGTGGCGAACAGCGTCTTGGCCTTGGCCGTCGGATGCTGGTGGATGTACTCGACCATCGCCCATGCGATCGATATGCCGTCGTAGGTGCTCGTGCCGCGTCCGATCTCGTCCAAGAGCACCAGGCTCCGCTGCGAGATATTATTCAGAATGCTGGCCGATTCGAGCATTTCGACCATGAAGGTCGACTCGCCTTGCGAAATGTTGTCCGAGGCCCCGACGCGCGTGAATATCTTGTCGACGATGCCGATGTGCGCCTCGGTCGCAGGAACGTAGCTGCCGATCTGGGCCATCAGCACGATCAGCGCCGTCTGTCGCAGCAGGGCCGATTTACCCGACATGTTCGGTCCGGTGATGACGATCACTTGCTGCGACGAGTCGTCGAGGCGGATGTCGTTGGGCACGTACTGCTCGCCGACTTTCATCAGCGTCTCGATCACCGGATGCCTTCCCTCGCGGATGTCGATCGTCTGCGAGTCGTTCACATCGGGCCGGCAGTAGTTCTTTTCGACGGCCTGCGTGGCGAACGAGAGCAGGCAGTCGAGCCGGGCGACGACCGAAGCGTCGGCCTGTATCGGCGCGGCGTAGCGGGCCAGCTCGGCGAGCAGCGCCGCGAAGAGTTCCTGTTCCAGCACGAGCATCCGGCTCTCGGCGCCGAGTATCTTTTCCTCGTATTCCTTCAACTCGGCGGTGATATACCGCTCGGCTCCGGTCAGCGTCTGCTTGCGGATCCAGTCGGAGGGGACCTTGTCCTTGTGCGTGTTGCGTACCTCGATATAGTAACCGAACACGTTGTTGAAGCTGATCTTGAGCGACGGGATGCCTGTGGCCTCGCTTTCGCGTTGCTGGATGCTCGCGAGGATTTCCTTGCCGTGCGAGGCGATGTTCCGCAGGTCGTCCAGTTCGATGCTCACTCCCTGCGCGATCACTCCGCCTTTCTGAATCTGGTTCGACGGGTCGGGATAGATTTCCTTGTCTATGCGGTCCCTTACTTTCAGGCAGAGGTCAAGCTTCGCGGCCATTTCCCTCAGGGGCTCCTGCCCGGACTGCTCCATGGCGGTCTTGATCTTTTCGACGGCGTACAGCGCGTTTTTCAGTTGTACGACTTCCCTCGGGGTTACCCGTCCGACCGCAACGCGCGAGATGATCCGTTCCAGATCGCCCGTCGAGGCGACCGCCTCGGCGAGCATCTCGCGCAACGAGGCGTCGTCGCGGAGCAGCGATACGACGTCGAGCCGGCGATTGATCTGTCCGGGGTCTTTCAGCGGGAGCGAGATCCAGCGCCGGAGCATCCGCGCGCCCATCGGCGATCCGGTCCGGTCCAGCACGTCGAACAGCGAGCAGCCTTCCTGCCCGCCGTTGGCCGTGAAAAGCTCCAGATTGCGGATCGAGAACTTGTCGATCCACACGTACCGGTCTTCGTCGATGCGCGAGATGGACGAGATATGGCCCGTCTGACGATGCTCGGTGAACTCGAGGTAATAGAGGATCGCTCCGGCCGCCGTGATCGCCGCCGGCATCTGCTCGATGCCGAATCCTTTGAGCGACGTAGTGCCGAACTGGGCGAGCAGCTTGTCGCGGGCCGAATTCTCGGCGAACATCCACGGGTCGAGCCGATAGGTATAGTGCTTCGTTCCGAAAGCCTCGGAAAACTCGCTCTCGTATCCTTTCTGATAGATCACTTCCTTAGGGGACAGGTTGGCCAGCAGCTTGTCGACGTAGGGGCTGTCGCCCTCGGCCGCGAAAAACTCGCCGGTCGACAGGTCGAGGAATGCGACGCCGGTGCGCTTGCCCGCGAAGTGCACGGCGGCGAGGAAAGTGTTTTCCTTGCACGACAGGATGTTGTCGCTCAGCGAAATGCCCGGCGTGACGAGTTCGATGACGCCCCGCTTGACGATTTTCTTCGTCGTTTTGGGGTCCTCGAGCTGTTCGCAGATTGCCACGCGCTCCCCGGCGCGGACCAGTTTCGGAAGATAGGTGTCGACGGCATGGTACGGGAAGCCGGCCAGTTCGACGTACGAGGCCGCGCCGTTGGCCCGGCGCGTCAGCGTGATGCCGAGTATCTTGCTGGCCTTGATCGCGTCCTCGCCGAACGTCTCGTAGAAGTCGCCCACGCGGAACAGCAGGATCGCGTCGCCGTGCACCGCCTTGATGCCGTAGTATTGCTTCATCAGCGGCGTCTCGACATATTTGGTTTCTTTTGCCAAGTTTTTAAAATAATCGGTTCAGAGCGTAAAAATAGTCATTTATCTTCGAAAAAGCGTTCGTCGAAGTTGATAAAATACAACTTTTCGGTCGCTCGGGTGAGAGCCGTATAGAGCCATCGCAGCAGGTCCCGGCTGATCGTCTCCTCGCCGAAAAGCATCCGGTCGACGAACACGCAGCGCCATTGTCCGCCTTGCGCCTTGTGGCAGGTGACGGCATAGGCGAACTTGACTTGCATCGCGTTGAAGTAGGGATTTTCGCGCACCTCTTTATAGCGTTTCGCCTTGGAGGGAATGTCGGCGTAGTCCTCCGCGACGGCGAAGAACAGCCGGCTGCTCTGCTCGCGCGTCAGTGCGGGCGACTCGCTCGAGAGCGTGTCGAGGAGCACTTGGCACTCGAGCTCCATGTCGTCGTAGTCGGGAAATACGAGGCTCGCCTGCGCGAAGCGGAATCCGTAGAAATCCTCGAACCGGCGTATGCGGCGCAGGCGGGCCGTGTCGCCGTTGGCGATGAAGTCCGTGCCGCCGGGCTGCTGCTCCGGATTTTCCTGTCGGTCTTGCTGTTGCTGCTTGCCCGTGTAATGGTAGTTGTTCTTGACGATCATCAGCAGGTCGCCCGAGCCGATCTCCTCCTCGGCGAACAGCACGTGGCGCCGTACGGCCTCGTTGAAGCGGTTGGCCCGCTTGTTCGAGCGCGTGATGATGATCGTCTCGTCCATGCCGTACCGGTCGTAAGCGCTTTGGATCGCTTCGAGTATCTCGCCTCCTTCGAGCGCTTCCACGTCGTCGAACGAGGTGTCGAACATCGGAATGTCGATGATGTCGGCCTCCAGCATGCAGCGCACGAGCGTCGCGTTGAACAGTATGCCCGACTGGCTGTCCTGCCGTACCACGTCGTCGAGCAGCACGGCCTCGGCTTCGCCGTACCCCTGCATATGCTGCACGTCGAGCGCCGGGCTGTGCTCCAGCCCCACGGGCGGAAGCTGGGCCGTATCGCCGACCAGAATCAGTCGGCAGCCCGCGCCCCGGCGGACATAGGTGACCAGATCGTCGAGCAGCTGTCCCGACCCGAACAGCGATCCGTCGGGGGAGTAGTTCGACAGCATCGATGCCTCGTCCACGATGAACACGGCGTTTTTCTGCTTGTTATAGTCGAGCGAAAAGTGCGACTCGGCCGAGGCCAGCGTCTTCTGCCGGTAGATCTTTTTATGGATCGTATAGGCTTTGCGGCCGGCGTAGCGGCTCATTACTTTGGCGGCCCGTCCGGTCGGTGCCAGCAGCACGGCCGGCACGCCCATCTCTTCGAGCGTCCGTACCAGAGCGGCGACAAGCGTCGTTTTGCCCGTTCCGGCATAGCCGTTCAGGATGAAAGTGCGGTCCGTCGGCGCTTCGGCGATGAACCGCGACAGCCGCTCGACGACCGTTTTTTGTCCCGGAGTTGGGTCGAATCCGAAATTCTTGTAAATTTGGGAGGCGATATGCGACGATAGCATGGTCGGAAAATGTTCGTTGTTGTCGGTGAAGGACGGATGTCCGCCCGAGGCAAAATTAGTTCAAAAACGGGGGATCGGAAAGGCCGTGGCCGGAAAAGACGCTCGTTTTTCACCGAGCGCGCGCATCGCCCGAAACGGGAAACGATGACTGATAGCAAACCGAAATATCGCGCGGGCCGGCTGCTCGCGCTGCAACTCTCCCGCCGGGGAATGACCGGTTGCCTGCTATGCGACGGAGCGGTCGAGCGATTGCTTTCCGTCCGGTTCGCTGCCGGAAAGGGTCTTGCGGAGGCCCTGAGGGAAGCCTCCGACATGAGTCGGCTACCCGAGCCCGTGGGCGACCGGACGGAAATATCGCTCGATACCGACCGGGTCTGTCTGGTTCCCGCCGAGCTTTTCGATCCGAGCGATGCCGGAAGCTATCTGGACGTTCACGGCGTGTCGCTCGACGATGCGGATGAGGTCCTGGTTTCGTCGGAAGTCGCCGGCGCGATCGCTCTGATGGCCTGCGAGGGCGAAGTATGCGCCTTTTTGCGCCGGCGCTACGGCGAGGTGGGGTTCACGCATCCGCTGCTCGACGTGCTTCGCGTCGGGCCCGGCGACGAGGTGATCGAGGCCGTCCTTTCGCGCGATACGGTTCATTTGGCGGCCTATGCGTCGGGATTGCTCTATGCCGCGACGCTGCCGTGCCGGACCGAAGTCGATCTGCTTTATCTGCTGGAGAGCGTCCGACGGATGTTTCCCGACCGGATGTTCCGCGTAGCGCTGTCGGGCGAGCTGCCCGACGGACTGGTCCGCTCCCTCGGGCGGCGTTTCCGCCGCGTCGGGGCCGTCAGGCCCGCGCTTCCCGGCTCGGTCGGACATAAGGAAGATTCGTACCGGTATGCGTCCGTAATCCGAATGTGTTATGAGAATCGTTAGCGGCATCCTTCGCGGCCGGATCATACAGCCGCCGAAAAATTTGCGGGCCCGTCCTACGACCGACTTCGCCAAGGAAAATCTGTTCAATGTGATCGAGAGCCATCGCGACGTCGAGGGTGCCGACGTGCTCGACCTGTTTGCCGGGACCGGCTCGATCAGCTACGAGTTTGCCTCGCGGGGGGCCGCTTCGGTCGTTTCGGTCGAAATCAATGCGGTGCATTACGACTTCATCCGGCGTACTGCCCGGAATTTCGGTCTCGACCGGATTCACCCTGTCAAGGCCAATGCCTTTCTCTATCTGAAAAGCTGTTCCAAGCAGTTCGACCTGATCTTTGCCGACCCCCCTTATGATATCGCGGGCAGCGACACGATTCCCGGGACCGTTTTCGGCCGCCGGCTTCTGAGGCCCGGCGGATGGCTGATTCTGGAGCATTCGAAGAACCTCGACGTGAGCGGGTTCGAACATTTCGTCGAGCGGCGGAGCTACGGCAGCGTCCGGTTCTCGATATTCGTACAACCGTAGAAGCGGGAAATTTTTTCAACGAAACGCTCCGAAATTTTGGAGATTCGAAAAATAGCCTTATCTTTGCACTGCAATTGAGAAAAAACGGTTGCGGTGTACTTAAACGGTGTGGTAGTTCAGCTGGTTAGAATGCCTGCCTGTCACGCAGGAGGTCGCGAGTTCGAGTCTCGTCCATACCGCCAAAGTCATCCGGAGGAAGCCTGAAAGGCTTCCTCTTTTTATTTCCGATACGTGTTTCGCTTGTCCGTGCAGGTTTTCTGTTCGTGCGGGAGCTGTCCGTTTTCGCCGCAGTTGCCTGTGCCCGGCTTCATTTGCTGCCGCATGAGACTTTACTCTGATGCTACATATGCCGATCCTACGATGCAGGACGGCATTCCGCTTCCCCGGCGGTACGGGGCCATCGCTGCCATTGCGCTGGGCGTATCGTTGTCGGTGCTGGACGGAACGATCGCCAATGTCGCGTTGCCTACGATCGCGGGCGACTTGCGGATTTCACCGGCTTCTTCGATTTGGGTCGTCAATGCCTACCAGCTGGCGATCGTCGTCTCTTTGCTGGCGCTTTCGTCTTTGGGCGATTTGATCGGTTATCGGAAGATTTATCTCGGCGGCCTGATCGTTTTCACGCTTGCCTCGCTGGGATGCGTGCTGTCGCGGTCGCTCGCGGAGCTTACGGTGGCGCGCACGGTGCAGGGATTCGGCGCTGCGGCCGTGTCGAGCGTCAATACGGCGCTGATCCGGGTCATTTATCCCCGTCGTTACCTCGGCCGGGGCATGGGTATCAACGCGCTGGTCGTCGCCGTTTCGGCGGCTGCCGGGCCCACCGTGGCCGCCGGCGTGCTGTCGGTCGCTCCGTGGCCATGGCTTTTCGCCGTCAATCTGCCGCTCGGCCTGCTGGCCATCTTGCTGGGCCGGCGCTTTCTTCCGCGCAATCCGGTAGAGGCGCGCGGACGTAAGTTCGACTGGACGAGCGCCGTGATGAACGCATGGACGTTCGGATTGCTGATCGCCTCGATCGAAGGATATGCGCACGGGCTGGATGCGAGGCATATCGTGCCCGGAGCCGTTGCGGCGCTCGTTCTCGGATACTTTTTCGTTCGTCGCCAACTGCATCGGCCCTATCCGCTTCTTCCGGTCGATTTGTTTCGGATTCCCATATTCTCCATGTCGATCGCCACGTCGGTCTGCTCGTTCACCGCACAGATGCTGGCTATGGTGTCTTTGCCTTTTTTCCTGCAGTCGGTTTGCGGGCGCAGCGAGGTCGATACCGGTTTGCTGCTCACGGCATGGCCGGTGGCGATCATCTTCGTCGCTCCGCTGGCCGGTCTGCTGGTCGAGCGCGTGCATGCCGGCGTGCTGGGCGGCATCGGCCTGTTCGTCTTTTCGGTCGGGTTGTTTTCGCTCGCTTTTTTGCCGGAAGAGATTTCCGACGGAGGCATCTTGTGGAGAATGGCCCTGTGCGGCGCCGGATTCGGCCTGTTTCAGTCGCCCAATAACAGCCTGATCATTTCGTCGGCCCCGCCGGGCCGGAGCGGCGGGGCGAGCGGAATGCTGGCTACGGCCAGACTGGTCGGCCAGACGACCGGGGCGGCACTCGTCGCGCTGTTGTTCCATCTGTTCGCCGATAACGGGGCTACCGTCTGCCTGACGATCGCCGGATCGGTAGCCGCTACGGGAGCCGTCGTCAGCAGCATCCGCATTTCTCAGCCGCTGCCCGAGGCGCTCTCGCGCAAAGGAAGCGGCGCATAGACCTCGTGTATGCCGGTCCGCATGCTGATCCTTGTTTCCGAACGCCCGCTCTCGGGCGTGTGTGGAGCAAAACTCTCTTTCCGTTTCACATTTCCGATCCGGTTGTTGCGGGGCGGGCAAGGTTCGCTGCGCCGGCACGGCGGGATATGCCGTGCGGACGGTCGAGGCGAATCGACTGTCTTGAGGATAAAAAATATCCCGGTCTTCGCAGGCCGGGATATTTTATTGAAAAGGTTCTTGCGCCTATTCCGAGATAACCTCTACGTCGTCTATCGTCAGCACGCTGCCGGGGGCGCCTTGATACAGGGCGCCGTACTTGCTCGATGAGAAAATCACGGCGAACTTGTACATGGCCTCCGGATTATAGGTTTTTACATATTTGAGCTTCAGCTCGAACGGCGTGAATTCGGCCACTTCCTCCCCGCTCGACAGCATGGCGCTGGCAACGACCTTATCCGACGTGTAGATATTGTCTCCATAAAGCGTTTCGGTCTCGCTCTCCACTTCGTAGAGAACGGCCGAAATCGCCATCGAATCCTTGCCGTCGGGCATCGGTTCCTTGTTGTCATAATATTCCGGCCCGGCCTTGTACTTGTAGTATCCGGTCACGCTCAGCGGTTTCTGATCGTACAGTATTCCGAATTCAGTCGTCTCCATCGGCGCGCTCATTCCCTTGCCGGCATTGAACTTGCCGAGAAATACGGTGCCCGAGGTCACTTTCGGGATCATGCTGCCTTGACCTTTCGTGTCGAGCGTCGTGATTTGAGCGGCGTATTCGCCCGAATGGCCGGCAACCGGCACGACGGGGAAGTCGCCCGAGTAGAGAGTCGGGAATAGCTGTCGGATCAGTGCGACGGCCGCGTTGCACGAAGCCCATCCATCCGGGTCCAGACGCTGGGCATTGCCTGCTCCGGTTTCAGTCCACTGTTCGAAATCGTACTTGCCCTTGCGCTGCCAGCCGACCGTATAAATGGTGTAATGGATGCCGTCTTCGGCCGTTACCGTGAACCGCACCGAGCCGTTGGAGAAGTCCACTTCCGTGTCCGACGCGGGCGAAACGGTCGCGCCCGCGGAGATGCCGATCGTCGGGACCAGCGCGGTCAGATGCTCGGCTTTCGCCGTGTCGGCCACATAGAACAGAACGTTCGTACCGTCGATTACCGGCTGGCCGACTACGATCTCGTCATCGAAGGTCATGGTCGTCATCAGGGCCTCGGTGCTCTCGTTGTCCGAGGCCATCTTGTCGCCGCTGAAAGTGACGTTCACCCGGTCTACGGCCAGCGCCTCGGATACGTTGATCGTCAGCGACAGCTTCCCTGCGACGACCGTTCCGTTGATAGCCACCTGGGCGCTCCCGATTTCGGGACTCAGCGTGACGGTTACGGTTTTGGGCTCGAGCGTGATCGTCGCGTTCTCGGCGTCGCCCGTCGCTTTCAGGTCGATATCCTCGACCACGATATCGCCGACCGGAATCTCCTCGCCCGGCAGTCCGAACGAAAAATCGCGGAGTTCCAGCTTGGCCAGATTCTCACCGGAGCTGGTCAGGTAGATTTTCTGAAGCGAAGTCCGGTCGTAGCTCAGCAACGGAACTTCGACGCGCATGTCGCCTTTGTACACCCCGACGATCTGCTGGCTCAGGTCGGTCGGGCCGCCGCCGTTCCCGCCTTCGTCCTTGCAGGACGAGAACATGCCCAGCGAGGCGACGCTTAACAGTAAACAAAGAATCTTTCTGCTCATACAATACGTTTTAATAAATAATTTCGATGATTTCGGGTCGTTCTCCGATTGTTTCGGACAACAATTACCCAGGATGCTAAGATAAAGAAAAAAGTCGGGATGCAAAAATTAGGATGTTCGGAGCGCGTAATTCGTCCGTTTTCAACCAAATATTCGGATAGAATGGCGACTCCGGAACCGACCGTGCTTTTCAGGCGGGAATTCTTGTCTTCAGCGGTTGTCCGGACTCGGTTCCGAATATCCTTGCATCAATGGTGCGGAGAATGGGCGCAAAAAATATTCCGTCGTTCGTCGACTGACTGTCAGCAGACAACGGATAGCTTAGTCCCGGTAAGGCTTACGGACTATTGCGCGGGCCGTCGGAATGCGCTACTTTTACGCCGAATTACTAATACCGAACTATCGAATGAAGGCATTTTTATCGTATGTCCTGCTCGCGGTGGCCGTTTTGTCCGTAGGCAGCTGCGGGCGCGATTCGTCGAAGCGGAGCGCCGGGGCAGGGGAACCGGATACCGTGGCCTCCTACTGGACCGACTCGACGGCGCGCAAGGGACTCTACGTGTCGTCCGACAGCACGCAGACCGCGTCGATCTATCTGAACGGAGCGAAATATTATGCGACCGGTACGAACTGTTATGAACTGTTGCTTGTCTCGCTGCATAAAAAGAGGGATGCTCAGGGCCGGATCGATTTGAGCGATTCGTTCGCCGCGCTGGACGTCCTTCGCCGGAACGGGGTGGGTATCGTGCGTTTCAATTGCGGCGTATATTTCGCATCCGAGCTGACGGCGTATACGCAGAACCGGGAGGAGTATCTCTCGGCTCTCGCCCGGTTGGCGGCCTATGCCGAGAAGTTGGAGATCGGCTTGATTCCGAGCTTTTTCTGGATTTATACGACCGTTCCGGATTACGTGAGGGAACCTTATCGCAGCTGGGGAATCGAGGGAAGCCGGACGACCGAGTTCCTGAAGGCGTACACGACCGATGTCGTCGAGGCCCTCAAGCCATACAAGAGCATTTTCGCATGGGAGTTCGGCAACGAGTTCAATTTGCAGGCCGACCTGCCCAACTGGCAGAAGGAGTTCGGGAAAACCGACGCCCGTTATTGGATTCAGGGCCGCGACGTGCGCTACGCCATCCGTTTGTTCGCCGAGACGGTCCGGTCGCTCGATCCCGACGGGCGGATGATCGTGTCGGGCCATTCGGCCATGCGACCCTCGCAGTATCATCTGAATACCGAGTACGCGTTTTCCGTGGACGATACGCAGCAGTATCGCGCCGCTACGGAACTGTTCACTCCCGATCCTGCGGAGGGTATGAGCGAGCATGTCTACGAGGCCGGGCGCGAGTTCGCCGACCGGGGCAAGGTGACGTTGTCCGAGCAGATTGCCGTGGCTATGGGCACGGCCCGCTCGCTGAACAAAGTGTACATCGTCGGCGAATTCGGCGGACTTCTTCCGCTCAAGCAGGCCTATCGGACCTATTACGACGCTTTTCTCGACGGCGGCGTCCAGTTGTCGCTGATATGGAACTTCTCGCCCGGCCGCAGGACCGAGTACAGTTTCTCGGCCGATGACGAGACGGGCAAGTACGTTTTCTATCTGATCCGGGAATACAACGCCATGCTGAAGGAAAGGTACGGCAGCCGGTAGCGTTTCCTGCCGGTATGAGGGTCCGATGCAACGAGGTTGTTGCATCGGTGCCCTTGGTAGCGGGAAATTCGTGCGCCGTTACGACGCCCGCACGGAACGCGTTTTTCGTTGCGTCGGGCTGCCGGTCCTTTTCGGCCGAGAGCATGCCGTCCGCCGGAGGTCTCCAGTCGCTCATCCATCCGCGAAAACGCTCGAACGACTCGTGCTGCGATTCGTCGGGAATCAATTGGCCGCTATGACTGATGACGGAAGATGACCTACGGTTCCGTTTGCAGATCGGCCTGTTCGTATACGCTAATACATGCTTCTTCTTTCTGTTTTTCCGCTTGACCGAGCAGTTTGTCCACGTCCGTTTTCATATAGCGTAAGAAGGTATTGTAATTAATTCCGAATCTCGGAAAGACGTATTTCTTCCATACTTGTTTGAAGCATTTGTCGTGTCTTCCCTTTTCGTAATAGCGCAAGGCGAATTGCTGTACTTCGCGGATTCTGATTAGATAGCTTCTTCTGATAGCCATGATGCCCTTTATTCTTGTTGCATTGATTTGGTGGGTGAACGAATGGATTCTAAAGTTCACGATGAATCCGCTTTTTAGAAAACGAAATCTTGATAAACGTGAATATTTTTGCACATTTCGTTCATATTCGTATATTAAACGGTCCGTTTCGGCGTCGGAAAAGTTGCACGGGCGGCCTGTGGCACATAAAGGAGGAGCTGCGGCGGAGAGGCCCGGTCCGCTTGTTTCGTTCGCTGGAAAGCCGTACTTTTACTCACCTTATATAATTCGTTTCTATGGATTCCGTTTTCAGGGATATTCGTCGTAAGGACCGTGTGCTGTCCTGCGATGCGGCGTGGAAATTGCTGGAGAGGGGCGAGTACGGCTTTCTGGCGATGCAGGGCATGAACGGTTACGGCTACGGCATCCCGCTCAGTTACGCGATGCGCGACCGTAGCCTCTATTTCCATTGCGCTCCGTCGGGTTTCAAGCTCGACAGCCTCGATGTTTGCGACCGGGTCTCTTTCTGCGTCGTTGGCCGGACCGAAGTGATGCCGGCTCGGTTCACCACCGCTTATGAGAGCGCGTTGGCTTTCGGAAGAATTCGTCGCTCGCTGCCCGAGGCCGAGCGGCTTGAGGCGCTCCGGCTGCTGGCGGCCAAGTACAGTCCCGACTACCGGGAGACGGCCGAGAAGTACATAGCGGGCTCGTTCGGCAGGACCGAGGTCTTGCGGTTGGACATAGAGCATGTGACGGGCAAGGGCAAGCGAATTGAAACCAAATAAGCTGAAGCATATGGAAAGGATCGATCCGGCCCGTCTGGCCGAGAATTTCATCGAGCTGATCGGAAGGGAGTGGATGCTCGTGACGGCGGGCAGCCCGGAAAAGTTCAATACGATGACCGCGTCGTGGGGCGGAGCCGGCTTTTTGTGGAACAGGCCCGTCGCGTTCGTTTTCGTGCGCCCCGAGCGTTATACCTACGAGTTTATGGAGCGGGAAACGTGCTTTACGCTCTCCTTTTTGGGACATGGCGACAGGGAGGCCTATCGTATCTGCGGCTCGAAATCGGGCCGTCGGATCGATAAGGCAGCCGAGGCGGGGCTGACTCCCCGCCCGACGGAACTGGGCAACGTGGCTTTCGAGCAGTCGCGGCTGACGCTGGAGTGCCGCAAGCTGTACGCCTCCATGATCAACGAGGGCCTGTTCGTCGATGAAAGCATATATCCGCAATGGTACGGGGAAACGCACGGCGGCGACCATAAAATGTATATCGCCGAGATACTGAATTGCTGGGTGCGCTGACCGTCCCGAGAAGCACGCGGAAAGCCGTTTCCTTTTCATGAACGAGTGTATGGCAATTCACGAAGTGGGGACCGCGTCTTGGGTTATCCGAATCGTTTCCGGTATTTGGACGGCGACATGCCCATGGCGTTCGTGAACACCCGTATGAAATGGGGCAGGTCGTTGAACCCGACCATATAGCATATTTCCGATACCTGTTTCTGCGAGTGTTTCAGCAGTTCGCAAGCGGTGTTCAAGCGGTATTGCGTGACGAACTGCGAGAAGGTCATCCCCTTGCATCGCTTGAAATAAGTGCAGAACGCCGAGCGGCTCATGCCCGCTTCCGCAGCGATGTCGTTCAGCGAGATAGTATGGACGTAGTGCGCCATGACGTATGCCGAGATTTGCTGTATCCGCCTCACATCCCGCTCGATGCGGATCGGGTGGCCGGCGAGCGTATGATCCGACGACGTAAAAACGATAGGCAACAGGCGGAGCATTTCGCATAGGCGGCCCAATTCGTCCATGCCGTTCATTCCGGCTAATATCTTGCGAAGGACGCGGGAGCTTTCCGGCCCGAACTTCAGCGCGTCGGTCGGGAAGACGATGTTTGTCAGCCGATTCCGCAATTCGGGAAACGCTTCCATGCATCGCTCCACCAACAAGTGGCTGAAAGCCACCATCAGATAGCGGACGCACCCGTCGCTGTCCGCCGAGTCCGGTGCGTACTCCCAGCGGTGAAGCATGGACGGTGGGATCAGCGCTACGTCACCTGCCGCAAAGGGCTGAAGCGTGTCGCCCGCCGTTCGATTTCCTTGTCCGTGAACCACGTAATACAGTTCCCACGCGTCGTGCCGGTGCAGCTTCGCCTCGATTCCTGTTTCGATCCGTTGGTCTATGAAGAAGAACGAGTGATTTTCCGCTTCGGGCAATTCATAAGGGATGGCGGTGTCTTCCATACATATAGAGATTCGGATTCGCTCGAATGCGAATATACGACAAATCTATGAAACGATATCGCAAATATGTGACAATAAGCGGGGCTAATTTTGCGATCGGGAACAAAAAGCATAACTTAAAAACATAACGTTATGGATTTCTACGAAGTATTGGAGAAACGCCGTACATGCCGCGATTTCTCCGATCGCGAAGTAAGCGACGAAATTCTTAAAAAAGTGATCGATGCGGCGTTCAAGGCCCCGACCAACGACCATCTGCGCCAGTTGGAGTTCATCGTGGTGCGTGGCCGTGAAAGCATTACGAAAGTGATCGCTCCGCTCGCCAAGAACATGGCGGCATTCAGAAAGCTTGTATTCGAGGTGGACGAATCCGGCGACAAGGACAAGATGGCGATGTTTGCCGATGCGCTGCCCAAACAGCAAAAAATGCTGATGGAGAGCGGACTGCTGATTATTCCGTTTTTCCGTCAGAAAACACACCCCTTGCTCAGGCCGGCAGAGCAAAGCTCGCTCAACTACTTCGCTTCGGCTTGGTGTGCGCTGGAGAACATGCTGCTCGCCGCCGCCAACGAAGGTCTGGGAGCGGCGTTTCATATCCCCGTAAGCGACGAGGCGGGCAAGATAAAGGAAATCGTGAATGCTCCCGAGGGGTATGAATTCATCTGCCTGCTCACGATAGGCTATCCTGCTGAGAACGCCCATATCTGCAAGCAGAAAGAGATTCGGACAGAGGATCGAATTCATAAGAATGTTTGGTAGCGGCTGCTGCGTATTCTCGGCAGGATGCGCAGAGGAGCCGGTCCGCACATGTCGTGCCGTTTGACGAAGGCATAGCAGGTTCCGGCTTGGCGGTCCGGTCGCCGAGTCCTTTCCTGCGCGCCCTTTCTGTCGGCGCTGTCGTTCGGACAAGTGCGGAAAAGTATCTTATCCTATCCAAAGATTCTCCGTAATTTTTTTGTTTTCGGGAAAATCGCTATCTTTGCAAGCCCGTTGAAGCGGGCATGGATCACATAAACAAACAAGTATTAATATCTTAAACCTTAAAAAAGTGGAGTCACTGAGCTACAAGACGATCTCCGCCAACGCCGCCAACGTCGACAAGCAATGGGTGCTGATCGACGCGACGGACGCGGTACTGGGCCGTCTCGCATCGCAGGTCGCGAAGATTCTGCGCGGCAAGAACAAGCCGAGTTTCACTCCTCACGTCGATTGTGGCGACAACGTCGTCATTATCAACGCCGAGAAGGTGAAGCTGACCGGCAACAAGCTTTCGGACAAGCAGTATGTCCGCCATTCGGGCTATCCCGGGGGCGTGCGGGTAACCACTCCTGCGGAGTACCTCAAGAAAAAGCCCGAATTCATCATCGAAAAAGCTGTCAAGGGCATGCTTCCCCGCACGCGTTTGGGCGCCGCTCAGCTGCGTAACCTGAAGGTGTATGCCGGGGCGGAGCATCCTCATGCCGCACAGGCCCCTAAGACCGTCAAATTAAACGAGATCAAGTAATGAGTATGGAAGTTGTAAATACCGTAGGACGCAGGAAAGCCGCTGTGGCTCGCGTTTACGTGAAACCCGGCAAGGGGAATATTACGATCAACCGGAGGCCTTTGGCCGCTTATTTTCCGTTGGAGATTTTCCAGTACGTCGTAAAGCAGCCGCTGCTGGTTACGAACACCGCTGAGAATTTCGACATCACCATCAATCTCGATGGCGGCGGAATCAAAGGTCAGGCCGAGGCTGCCCGTCTCGGAATCGCGCGCGCGCTGTGCGAAATCGACGCCGAAATGCGTCCGGTTCTGAAGAAGAGCGGCTTCATGACGCGCGACCCGCGCGAGGTGGAGCGTAAGAAACCCGGTCAGCCCGGCGCGCGTCGCAAGTTCCAGTTCAGCAAGCGTTAGTTTCCCGTCTTGCGTTCGCGGAAAGCACAGCGAGGGATCAAATGGCGGAGACTGCGCCCGAGGCGTGCTACTCCGGTGTTGCCCTGCTGCGGAAAATCGCGGGGATTGTCCCGTACACTACCGCCGCGATTGATGTAAAGAGAATTTTAATCAGAAGATTTAACGATCAGAAAAAATGTCAAGAACTGATTTTAATCAATTACTGGAGGCCGGCGCCCATTTCGGTCACCTGAAAAGAAAGTGGAATCCCAAGATGGCTCCCTATATCTTCATGGAGAAGAACGGAATCCACATCATCGATCTGCACAAGACCGTCGCCAAGATCGACGAAGCTGCCGCAGCCCTCAAGCAGATTGCCAAGAGCGGCCGTCGCGTACTCTTCGTAGCGACGAAGAAGCAGGCCAAGGATGTCGTGGCGGAGACGGTTGCCGCCGTGAATATGCCTTATGTGACCGAACGCTGGCCGGGCGGTATGCTTACGAACTTCCCTACCATACGCAAAGCCGTCAAGAAAATGGCTACCATCGACAAATATACGGCCGACGGTACCTACGATAACTTTTCCAAGAGAGAAAAACTCCAGATCGCCCGTCAGCGCGCCAAGCTGGAGAAGAACCTCGGATCGATCGCCGATCTGACCCGTCTTCCCGCCGCCTTGTTCGTCGTCGACGTGCAGAAGGAAGCCAATGCGGTGAAAGAGGCCAAGCGCCTGAACATCCCTGTGTTTGCCATGGTTGATACTTGTTGTGATCCGACGGATATCGATTATGTGATTCCGGCAAACGACGATGCCGCCAAGTCCATCGCAGTGGTTCTCGAAGCCGTAACGGCCGCTATCGGCGAAGGTCTGGCCGAGCGCAAGCTGGAGAAAGAGAAAGAGGCTGCCGAGGCTCCCAAGAAGGAGGAGAAGGAGACCAAGCCCCGCATCCGCAAGGCCGTCAAGGCCGAGTCCGCCAAGGCGGAGGCCCCTGCCGGGGAAGCCAAGGCGGAAGCTCCCGCCTCGGAGGCCAAGGCCGAGCCCGAAACCGCTGAAGCGCCTGCAGTCGAAGCCGCTGCCGAGTAATTGTTGATTGTCGATTAAAAATTCGAAGACCTATGGAAATAAAAGCTGCTGATGTGGCCAAGCTCCGCAAGATGACCGGAGCGGGCATGATGGACTGCAAGAAAGCGCTGATCGAGGCCGAGGGCGACTATGCCAAGGCTCAGGATATCATCCGCGAGAAGGGCAAGCTGGTCGCTGCCAAGCGCGCCGACCGTTCGGCTACCGAAGGGGTCGTCGTGTCGAAGATCGTCGGCGGGAAGGGTTATATGCTTTGCCTCGCCTGCGAGACCGATTTCGTTGCGAAGAATTCCGAATTCTCGGCTACGGCTAACGAGATTCTCGAAATCGCCGTCAAGGCCGATGCCGCCGATCTCGAAGCGCTGAAAGCCGTGAGCGTGGAGGCGGGCCGGACCGTGGCCGATAAGGTGACCGAGAAGTCGGGACAGACCGGCGAGAAGGTCGAACTGGTATACTATGCCAAGATCGAGGCGCCGATGTGCGTGACCTACATTCATACGAACCATAAGCTGGGCGTGCTGGTCGGCTTCAACAAGGAGATCGCCATGGAAACGGCCAAGGATGTGGCCATGCAGGCTGCCGCTATGGCTCCCATTGCGATCGACCGGGGCGACTGCGATCCGGCTGTCGTCGAAAAGGAGCGCGAAATCGGCCGCGAGCAAGCCCGTTTGGACGGTAAGCCCGAGGCCATGCTCGACAAGATTGCCGAGGGCAAGGTGAACAAGTTCCTGACCGAGAATACGCTGCTCAACCAGCCTCTCGTGAAGAACAACAAAATTTCGGTCGGCGCCTACATCAAGCAGGCCGACGCCGAAGCCACCGTGGTCGCCTACAAGCGTTTCTCGCTGAACGATTAAGGCTTGGTAGCGGAAGACCGCTTCGGAACGTAAAGGAGGACGGGACATGTTCATGTCCCGTCCTCCTTCGCTTTTCGCCTGTCTTCGTCGGGAACGCACCATCGAATCGCCATGTCGTTGGGAGCGCGCGGGACTTCGATGGCGTACGTTCGCGGCAGATATCCTTGAGTTGAAACCGTGCAGAAATAGAAAAACGCGGCTGACACATGGCTCAATCGCCGCAAAAGCGATTAGCTACATCCCGGTCCGAGCGCGGAGCCGGTATTCTCGTTTTTTTTCGCCGGCCGGGGTGGAACCGTCTGCCGGAATTCCCGTCGGCGGGAAAACCGGTCGAGTTTCCGGAGAAGACTAAGAAACGGGCTTCTTATTTGATTCCGTAGAGTCCGATATATCCGGAAAAAGTTTTAATTTTGAACCGAGTTCCGTACGTCCGGTGGTTTTCGGCAAGGAACGTTGAACGAGATGAAAATGACGCTGAAACGCGCGAATTGGGCATGTTTGCTGGCATTCGTCCTGATATTCGCCGCCTGTAAGAAGGAAAAGGAGGAGGAGGTCGTACCCGAGCCGATCGTCGGCGTGACGGTCGAAAACGGCGATGCGGACGTGACGATCGACCAGCAGGAGAAAAGGATCGATGTGACGTTCTATGCCTACTGCGATCTGAGCGAGGTGCTGGTGTCTTTCGACCTGATCGAGGGAGCGCAGATGTTCATCCCTTATCTGAAAGATACCGTCTACATGGACCTGTCGAAGGAGAAAGGGGCTACCGTAGCGGCCCGTGTTGACGGGCAAACGGTCGTGTATACGATGTTCGCGACGATAGAATACGCTCTCGCGGGAGTTCAGGTCAAGGCGGGGGATGTCGACGGAGAGGTCACGCTCTATCGGGAGGATCGGGTGGTACGCGTTGTTTTTGACCGGCCCGTCGATCTGAGCCGTGTCGACGTGACTTTCCTGCTCGGTGCATCCGGCACGTTGGTCGATCCGCAGTCCAATCCGGTCACGATGGACCTGACTGAGCCGGCGCGGTTCACGGTCGCTTCCGAGCGTGCCGGGGAGACCGTCTATACGATCGAGGCCGAAATCGATATGGGGTTCGTCGTTCCCGACGGGTGGACGGAGGTCAAGGATTACGAATTGCCGTATTACATGCGTCTTTATCGTGCCGACGATTTGGCGGGGGCCGAGGCTTATGCTCTGGTGGCCGATACGAATGCCGTGTTTACGGTGACCGGAGGAGGCGTCATGCAGCAGGCTACGATGCCCGAGTATTACGAGCGGAACTCTTCCTCCGTCGCTTTGATCAACGGCGGTACGGGGGACGACCTGCTGGTTGTCGACGGAATGCTCGTTCAGGGAAAAACCGACACGACGTATGCCGCGGCGGGAGCGGCGGCCGGAGACACCTGTCTGATCGGCGATGCGGAGGTTCGGAACGGGAAAGCATATATCGGCGGAAGCGAGGCTCGCTATGCCATGGCGGCCCGGAGCGTTCTGATCCGTGACGGCGTGGAGATTTCCGTCGAGACGGAGGAGGAGCTTGCAGCCCGTTCGGCGATGGGTGTGACGTCCCGGGGCGATATCGTGCTGATGATATGTTCCGCATCCGCTCTTCAGGGCGGGGTGGGAGCGGAGACCGTTCGCGACGCGATGGCCGGTTTCGATTGTACCGATGCCGTCGAGCTGGAGGGCGGAGCCGCTGCCTGCCTTTTCTTAGACGGAGAGCGGTTGCTTCCCTCGGTCGGAGAGTATGTGCCGCTCAGTTGCGTCGGCCTGCTGAGATAGCTTGCCGTCGGGGATGGGGCGAGCCCGAGTCCTTGGCATACATTGCCCGGAAACTGGGCGTAAATATCGATGAGCTTCTCGTTTCGCAGCCCGACAACGGCGGGCGGGCGCTCGAGATCGCCGACCAGCTGATCCCATCGGGCGCGATCGATATCGTCGTGATCGACTTCGTGGTTATGCTGACGCCCAAGGCCGAGATGGACGAATCGAAAACGGGGCCTTCAGACCCGGCAAGTGTCTTAAGCGCTGCGCAAACTGACTGCCGGTATTGGTAAAACCCGCACGATCCGCATTTTCATCGACTGACTGCCGTTAGGCCGAATATCAAGGGCGTTGCGATGGCTCGGCGGCTCGTCTTGCCGTTCGATGACCGGCAGACGTTTTACCGTGCCGGCTGAGGGCGGTACGCTGTTTCCTGCGGTCCGGCAGGCTGAGAATATCCGTTTCCGGCAGTCCGGAACATGCTGTCGTCCCGAAATATTTTCAGAAAAGCGGAATGCTTCGGACGCTTTGCGTCCGGTTGGGCATTTCCGTTCGCGTTCCGGGTTGCGATCGGGTGAAACGGGGAGCCATGCCGGCCTGCGCGGGCGTTATTCTTATCCGACGTTTTCCACTTGTTTCAGTTCGACATACCACAGATAGCCTCTGACCGTCTGGTAGCCCATTCGCCCGAGCAGTCGCATGTACTCCTCGACTTGACGGGTATGCCGGTTGTGTTTTTTGAGACCGAACTTGTAGTCGATGACAACGGCTTCCGCTCCTTTGGTCAGCACGCGGTCGGGCCGGCGGGTCGATCGCTTGCCCGGGACGACGATGTCGTGTTCGTTGCGCACGACGCTCCAGCTGCCGTCGAACCACGATGCGACGATCGGATCGGAAAAGGCCTCGGACAGCAGTTCCCGGATTTTTCCCGCTTCGTTTCGCGATACGGCTCCTTCGGCCAGCATGGCTTCGAGCTGCCGGTCGATCTGCGGTTTGTCGGCCACGTTCTCGAGCAGTTTGTGCATCAGAATGCCGTAGTTGCGCGGAGAGAGTGGCGCGTGAGCGTCTCCGTCCTCGAAATAGCGTTGCGAGTCGAGCCGGATTCTCAGCCGCGCACCGATTCGCCGGGTAGGATAGGAGGCGACGGGTTCCGGCTCCCGATGCTCCGTATGCAACGGCCGTTCCGGAGTTCCGAAGCGAAAAAAGCGTCCCGCATCGTCTTGGACGACGCTTCCCCTCGTTTCGCCGATTGCGGCGCTTCCGTCGTCCGCGCATTGGATCGCGCTCATGACCAGGCTGCCGATCCGCTGCGTCTCTTTGCCGCCTCGGGGAATCTGGATGTGCAGTTCCTGCTCGGCCCTCGTCGCGGCCACGTAGAATAGGTTGATGTTGTCGATGTGCGAGAAGACCGTTTCGGTATAGAATTCCTCGGCGAAGGCGGACTCTCCGATCAGTTTGCTCCAGCCCAGCGGCATGTGTTTCAGCGAGTCGAACGGCTTTTCGTCGGTCCTGCCCCAGATCAGGCTGCCTGTTTTGGGTTGCAGGCTCCAGTCGCAGTCGGGGAGGACGACCGCTTTGTACTGCAATCCCTTGGCCTTGTGGATCGTGATGACCGTAATGGCGTTGCGGTTGCGGGGAAGGCTGATCGACTGGGCGGCTCCCGTCTCGTCCCACCATTTGAGGAACAGCGGCAAGTCGGCGATTCTCGATGTGCTGAAGGCGTGTACCTGCTCTTGCATGGCCTGAATGTAGGCGATGTCCCGGACTTTCTCGTTCAGACGGTAGTGCAGGACCGTTTCTTCGAATGCCTCCTCGATCGACATCAGGCCGAGCGATTCGATGAATGCCTGCTCGCTTTCGGTCAGCGGCTGCTCGACCGGATTTCCCAGATAGAGATTGTATACGGCGCGCTTGACCGGCTCGTCGCTGCCTGCGGCGAGCCGGAATACGGAGGCGATGAATCCGGCCGTGTCGCTGTGGCCGATCTGAAGCGCTTCCTGCGTTACGACGTCATAGCAGTAGGGAGATTCCGGATGAGTCGATTTGTAGTCGAGCAGCTGTTGCGCTACGGCCGCGCCCTGCGGATTGGTCCGCACGAGTACGGCGATGTCTCCGGCTGCGAAGCCCCGGCTTTGCAAATCTTCGACCGTGCGAATCAACAGCGGCGGATCCGGCTGCTCGCCCTTCTCGTATTCTCGTACGGTCACGTATCCCGCTTCGCGCGTTTTGCTGCACCGTTGCCTTTGGTCTCGGTATGCTTCCGAGAGCATGTCGCTCAGTTCGTCGCGCCGCCCGGGCGAAAGACGGCCGTTTTCGGCCGCTTCTTGTATCATCCGGTTCAGGCGGTCGTTGTCGAGCTGCACGCATGCTTCGATCAGGCTGTTGTTGAACTCGACGACCGTCTTTTCGCTTCGGTAGTTCGTGTCGAGCGACGCGGTCCGCGTGTCTTTGAACCGCGAGGCGACCTGACGGCCCAGAATCCGCCAGTCTCCGCCCCGCCAGCGGTAGATCGACTGCTTGACGTCGCCCACCAGCAGCACCGGTTCGTCTTCGGATTGCGCGACCGCGTTTTCGAGCAGCGGGACGAAATTGCTCCACTGACCCTGCGAAGTGTCCTGAAACTCGTCGATCATGAAACGGGAGAACGTATTGCCGACCTTCTCGTAGATAAACGGCGCGTCGTTGTCTCCCATCAGCTTGCCGAGGATCGCGTTGGTTTCCGAAATCGGTACCAGGTTCTGCTCCGTGCAGATTTCGGCTACTTTCTCCGACAGGTCGTCGAGCAGCGCGAAGCTGCGGTAGTTGGCCGAGAGCAGCCGGGCCGTATTCAGGAAGCGGATGTTGTCGTCGTAGATCGAGCAGAGCTTGGCCAGCAGTCGTCTGAGGGTCGGCACGACGCTCCGTGCCGCTTCTTTCCGAGAGCTTCGGGCCGTGACCCATTTCTCCTCCGATTCGAGGGCGTCGAGCACTCGCTTGCCGTAAGGGGCGATCGTTCCGCCGGCCATTTTGGCGAAATAGCCGACGCATCCTCCGCGGCCATAGGCGAAGTTTTCGGCGGCCAGTCCGGCCGAATCGATGACGGCCAGAGCCTCGGCCGCCGTTTTTTTCATTTCGTTTTCGATCCGGCGGCTCCGGGCGACTGCCGCCGAAACGATGCGCGACAACTCTTCGCGCGATGCCTTCTCGCCGGATACCGCGCGGTATCGTTCTCCGAACAGCTCGCGGCCCAGTTGCGAAATGTCGCCGCGGATGTCCCAGCGGCCGTCCGTGTCGATCTTTTCCTCCACGAAGTGCAACACCCAGTCGCGCAGCGCGCGGTCGACGGCGATGCGGTCGATCAGCCGGTCCGTCGCGCTGTCGAGGATCGAATCCGTCTGGAGCTCCAGATTGAAGTTCAGATCGATCCCGAGTTCCTTGATGAACGAGCGGATGATCCGCTGGAAAAACTTGTCGATCGTCAGGACCGTAAAACGGCTGTAGTCGTGCAGTATCTTCGTGCGCGCGTCCGCCGCGCGCCGGCGGATCGTCTGTCCGTCGAGCCCCAGATCGCGTTCCAGATCGCCCATGTAGCCGCTCGGGCTGCCGTTGGCCAGCGCGTTGAGTTCTCCGACGATACGCTGCTTCATTTCTTCGGTGGCCTTGTTCGTAAACGTGACGGCCAAAATGTGGCGGTACAGCTGCGGCGAATCGATCACGCTGCGTATGTATTCGTAAGCCAGCCGGTAGGTTTTTCCCGATCCGGCCGAGGCTTTCAGTATTTTCACTTTTCCCATGTAACAAAAGGAAACTAATCGACGTTAAAGATAAAGAAAAGATTGCCAAGCCCGCATAAAATAGTATATTTGTCATCAGGAATGCGGCCGGTTATCCGGGCCCGTTTCCGGCCGGGGGCGGCGCGGAGCGGGCATAAACGGTTGACATGCCGCTTTTCGCTCAAAACGGAAAAATCGACAGCCATGAAAAAGATGTTCGTAACGGTCGCCTGCGCCTTGCTGTCGCTCGCGGCTTTCGCTCAGCAAAGCGTCAAAAGCGATGAGGGCAAGCCTCTGGTATTCAGTAAGGCCGAGTTTGTCGGCAATCTGACCGTGCGGATGATTCGTTCCGATACGGCACGGATCGAGATCAAGCAGAGCCAGTCCGAGAGCAACCGGCTGGACTGGGGAGTCAAGGACGGCAACCTGTTCGTCAAGCTGAAGCCCGGCATGAACGGTAAGGCCAGCAGTGCCGAGGTCGTGCTTTATTACGACAGTCTGCAGGCGTTGAAAGCCTCCGCCGCGAACGTGGCCGTCGAAGGTACGGTCTGCGGCGAGGTGCTGAGCGTCGATCTGGCGGCAGGCGCCACGCTCGGCATGGATGTGGCTACGACCGACCTGTATATGAAAGTGGCCGGGAATTCGGCCGCCGACATAACCGGCACGACGAAGTACTATACGCTTTTCGCGACGAGTAAGGCCAAGGTCGACAGCCGGACGCTCGAGGCGATGGACGTCCGCGTCGAGGCGGCTTCGGGGGCCGAAGCTTACGTCTGCGCAACCGAGCGCCTGCAAATGACCAGCGACACGGGAGCCGCGATTTTCTACCGGGGGGAGCCTTCGATTGTCCGTTCCTCCGCGAAAATGATGGGCACGATCAACAGCATCGGCCAATAGGCTTTCTGCGCTTGATTTGTTTCACCGTATCCGCGTGTGCCGTTTCCTGAACCGAAACGGCACATTCGGTTTATGCGACCGCATTCGATGAAAGGCTTTATATCCGAATTGGCCGAAAGGCTGTACGACCGCTACGGCGACGAGGTTTCGTCGCTGCGCATGGTGTTTTCGAGCCGCCGGGCCCGGCTCTTTTTCAGCGATGCGCTCGCCTCGGTGGCTCGGCGTCCGTTGTGGCAGCCCCGTTTCGAGAGTTTGGGGGAAATCATGGAGCGGGTGGCTGGGATGCGCTTGAGCGATGAGATCAAGCTCGTTACCGAGCTTTACAAAGTCTACTCCCGCTATCACGACGAAAGTTTCGACGCGTTTTATTTCTGGGGCGGCATGCTGCTGGCCGATTTCGATCAGATCGACAAGTACCTGATCGATGCCGACATGCTTTTCTCCAATATGGGCGACCTGAAAGCGCTCGAGAGCGACCGCTCCTATCTGACTGCCGAACAGATCGAGGTGATCGCCCGTTTCTGGCGAAGCTTCGGGCTCGAAAGCGAGTTTTCCGAGGAAAAAGAGCGTTTTATGACGATTTGGAGAAGCATGGCCGACGTCTATCACGGTTTCCGCGATCGTCTGCGCGAGCAGGGGCTCGCTTACGAGGGCATGATTCACCGCGAGGCCGCCGAGCGCCTTTCGGGAGAGGAGGCCGTCGAATGGTCCGACGATCCGCAGGCGCGCTATGTCGTGGCGGGATTCAACGCGCTGTCGGAGTGCGAGAAACGGCTTTTCCGCCGGATGTACGGCAGCGGCAGGGTCGAGTTCTACTGGGACTACGACGATTATTACGTCGGTAATCCCGATTACGAGGCGGGCCTGTTTCTGCGCGAGAATATCCGGAATTTCCCTTCTCCTTCCGGCGAGCGTTTCTCCTGCGACCGCTTCCGCCGGCCGAAGCGGATCGAAATCGTGTCGGCCCCGTCCGACAGCATGCAGTGCAAGTACGTGCACGAATTTCTGAGCGGACTGATTGAGCGCGGCATACGGCCCGGCAAGCAGACCGCCATTGTGCTGACCGACGAGTCGCTGTTGCTGCCCGTACTCTATTCGATTCCCGAGCAGATCGAACAGGTCAATGTGACGATGGGCTATCCGTTGCGCCAGACGATGGCCTATTCGTTCGTCGAGCGACTCGTCGAGCTTCAGAGTCGCAGAAAGCCGGGCCGCGACGGCGAGCCGATGTACTATCACAGCGATGTGACCGGATTGCTTTTGCACCCCTATGTCCGAGCCTGCGATCCGGCGGCGGCCGGGCTTGCGGCCGAGATCCTGCGCCGGCAGTCGATCTACGTGCGCCGGAGCACGCTCGCCCCGGGCTCGGTGATCGATCCGCTGTTCGCGCCGGCAGGCTCGTGGCAGGAGCTTTCCGCATATGTCCGCGACTCGTTGTCGCTGGTGATCCTGCATGCCGCGTCGGCAGACGATGTCCGGCAGCGGAGGGAGTTTTTCTCGGTGATCGTCGACCGGATCTGCCGGCTCGAGAACTCGCTCGCCGGGAGCGGTCTGGAGGTCACGACGCCTGTCTTCGCCTCGCTGCTGCGCAAAATGCTGCAGGATGTGCGCATCCCTTACGAGGGCGAGCCGCTTTCCGGCGTGCAGATCATGGGGATACTCGAGACGCGCAACCTCGATTTCGAGCATGTGCTCGTGCTGTCGGTCAACGACGATACCTTTCCCGGCAACCGGGCGGTTTCGTCTTCGTTCATTCCCTACAATCTGCGGTATGCCTACGGCTTGCCGACTCCGCAGCACCACGAGGGCGTCTATGCCTACTATTTCTACCGGTTGCTACAACGGGCGGAGACCGTCCACCTGGCCTACTGCTCGCGCAGCGACGACAAGCGTACGGGCGAGCCCAGCCGCTATGTCTATCAGTTGGAGTACGAGTCGCCGCACCGGCCGCTGAGGCGCGCGATCCGGCTCGGCGTGAATTTGACGAAGACGGAACCCGTCTCGGCCTCGAAAACCGGACGTACCGCGCGTATTCTGGAGGAGTATCTCGACGGGGGAGGGCGCTCCCTGTCGCCGACGGCCTTTTATCAGTATGTCGAATGTCCTTTGAGATTCTATTTCCGTCATGTGGCGGGATTGAAGCCGGTCGAGGAGATCGCCGAGGAGATCGACCTGCCGATGTTCGGCACGATACTGCATCGGGCCATGGAGTTGCTCTACATGCCGTTGCTCGGCGATCCGAGCCCGCAGCGGACCATCGCTTCCCTGCCGGGTACGCCGGCCGTAAAGGAGGCGGTCGTGCGGGCCGTGAACGAGGAGTACTTGCAGGACCCGAAAGCTACCGAGGAGGAGTACGGCGGGAGCGTGCTGCTGGTGCGAGACGTCGTCCGCAAGTATATCGATTCCTGCATATTGCCTTACGACGCTTCGCAACGGGGGTATGCCGTCGAGCGTCTCGAGGCGCCGGTCGAGTATCGCGTCCCGCTCGAGCGGGACGGCCGTGTCCGGTCGGTGGGTTTCGCCGGCAAGGCCGACCGGATCGACCGGCTTTCGGACGGAGCGCTGCGCGTGGTGGACTACAAGACGGGTAAGCCTCACAACTGTTTCCGCGACGTCGCCGCGCTGTTTTCTTCTGTTGCTGCCGAGCGGAGCCCGGCTGTTTTGCAGACTTTGCTTTATGCGATGATGCTGTCGCAGTCCGAAAACTGCGACGTGCAGCCGGCGCTTTATTACGTCCGCTCGATGCAGGACGAGCGCTTTTCGCCTCTGCTCGTCGAGGGCGACCGTCCGGTACTTCGTTTCTCGGACTATCGTGAGTCGTTGAACGGGCATCTGCAGAAAACGCTCTCGGAACTGTTCGACTTTTCCAAGCCGTTCGAGCAGTGCGAGGACCGTTCGGTATGCGCCTACTGCGATTTCCGCGAGATATGCCGCAGATGAGTAAAAGAGCGGTTATTATGGTATTTGAATGATGGAAAATATCGTTTTCAAACCGAAAAAGCCCTGTACAAAGACTATCGTAACGGCGGTGATCGCGTTGCCGGCTTTCGTCGCGGCGATTTGGATCGCGACGCGTTGAACGGAAGGCGGTAGAGGTTTTACCCGTTGGTACGGAAATCCGAGTGATCGCATAACAAGCACCCGGACCCTCTGAGGCCCGGGCGCTTCCTAATTATTTACGCAGCGCAGGTATCGGCCCGGCTTCGTTCAACGGGCGGATATCTGGCCGTGCGGACCGAATTTGTCCGTCAGGAAATCGACCGCCGGTTCGGATTCCGTACGTTGAGCATGGCCGCTGCCGCGTTGACGGCCTGTCATTTCGGACAGGTTGCGATCCCCGTTCCCGTCGATCGCCCGCTCGGTCTTCTCGCTATCCGATCGTGCGTAGCCAAACGAAATTCGTCACGCGCTGAAAGAGCCGGAAAGCCGACGTGGACCTCTCAAATGACCGTTTCATTAGCGGAAGCATTCCGGTGCAAGCGCCGACTCGTATCGATCGGCGTCGGGCACGGCGTGTCCGCGTCACGACCTCGGGCTACAGCACTCCCTCCGATCGTGTCGGCAGCCGGTTTCGTTCCCGAACCGGCTGCCGTCTGCTGCATAGCGTTTTCCCGTTCTTGTCCGGACTCCGGATTCCGGATTCCTGATTCAGTTGATGCTCATCATCTCCCGGTACTTGGGCAGAGGCCACAGCTCGTCGTCGACGATCAGTTCCAACTTGTCGATATCGTGGCGTATCTTGTCCAGATAGGGCTGCACCTCCTCGGAGTAACCGGTGGCCCGGGCGACGATGTCGTCCATGGCATTGTACTTCTTGCGGGCATCGACCATATGGTAGGTGTTCTCGCGGATCGCCTTGACGTACCGGGCGATTTTGCGGATCGTCCGGATTTCCTCGGCGGCCATGTCGGCATACTCGTCGGGAAGAATGTCCTTAAGTCCCTTGACGTTCTGGATCAATATGTTTTGGTAGCGGATCGCCGTCGGAACGATATGGTTCGCCGCCAGGTCGGCCAGTACGCGCGATTCGATCTGGATTTTCTTGACCAGATTTTCCATGTTGATCTCGTAACGGGCGTGCAGTTCGGCCTCGTTGAAGATACCGTGCTTCTCGAACAGCGCGATCGCATCCTTGCGGACCGAGACCTTGAACGCGTCGGGCACGCTGCCGATGCTCTCGATCCCGCGCTCGGCCGCCTCGCGCAGCCATTCGGCGCTGTATCCGTTTCCCTCGAAACGGATGTTTTTCGATTCGATGATGTATTTGCGGATGATTTGCAGAATAGCCTCGTCCTTTTTGATACCCTTGGCGATCAGCTTGTCGACCTCTTCCTTGAATTGCGTCAGCTGCTCGGCGATCGCGGTGTTGATGACGATCAGCGGGGCGGCGCAGTTGTTCGACGAGCCTGTCGCGCGGAACTCGAACCGGTTACCCGTGAACGCGAAAGGCGAGGTGCGGTTGCGGTCCGTGTTATCGAGCAGGATATTGGGTATCTTGCCGATGTCGAGTTTGATCTCGGTTTTTTCGTCGGGCGTCATCTTCTTCTCGCTTACGCGCTGTTCGAGCGAGTCGAGCACGGCCGACAGCGTCGAGCCCGTGAAAACCGACATCACGGCCGGAGGGGCCTCGTGGGCTCCCAGCCGGTGCGAATTCGACTGCGTGGCGATCGAGGCCATGAACAGAACGCCGAACTTGTGCGCGGCCATGATCGTATTGACGAAGAAGGCCAGAAACTGAATGTTATTCTTCGGAGTCTTGCCCGGGGCCAGCAGATTGACGCCCGTATTCGTGCACAGCGACCAGTTGCAGTGCTTGCCCGATCCGTTGACGCCCAGAAACGGCTTTTCGTGGAACAGCACTCTCAGTTTGTGCCTGAGTGCGACGCGTCGCATGATGGTCATCAGCAGCGTGTTGTGGTCGACGGCGATGTTCGCTTCCTCGAACATCGGAGCGCACTCGAACTGATTGGGCGCCACTTCGTTGTGCCGGGTCTTGAGCGGAATGCCGAGCCGGTAGGCTTGCTGCTCGAAGTCCTTCATGAATTCGAGTACCCGATCGGGGATCGCTCCGAAGTAGTGGTCGTCGAGCTGCTGGTCCTTGGCCGCGATATGGCCCATCAGCGTCCGTCCGGTCTGCATCAGGTCGGGACGGGCCAGAAACAGCGCCTCGTCCACCAGAAAATACTCCTGTTCCCAGCCCAGCGTCACGTTCACCTTGTCGACGTCCTTGTCGAAATACTGGCATACCTCGACGGCAGCCTTGTCGACCGCCGTCAGCGATTTCAGCAGCGGGGTTTTGAAGTCGAGCGCTTCGCCCGTATAGGCGATGAATATGCTGGGAATACAGAGCGTCTTGTCGAGTATGAATGCCGGCGAGGAGGGGTCCCATGCCGAGTAGCCCCGGGCCTCGAACGTATTGCGCAGCCCTCCGTTCGGGAAGCTCGATGCGTCGGGCTCCTGCTGTACGAGCAGCTCGCCCTTGAACGTTTCGAACGAGCCTCCGCCCCACATGGGCTCGAAAAAGGCGTCGTGCTTTTCGGCCGTCGAGTCGTTCAGCGGCTGGAACCAGTGCGAGTAGTGGGTCGCGCCTTTCTCCATGGCCCACGTCTTCATGCCTTGCGCGACTTGGTTGGCGATCTTGCGGTCGATCCGGCGTCCTTCGTCGATCGCGTCGCATAGGCTTTCGTAAGCCTCCTTGGAAATATACTGCCGCATTTTCTCGCGGTCGAAGACGTCGGCTCCGAAATAGTCGGAGATTTTCTTGTCCGAAAGCTCGGGCTCGATCGGTTCCCTGCGCGATATTTCGCCGAGGGCTTTGAAACGTAGTGTGGCCATGTGAGTCGTTTGGTTAGAAAATGAACTACTGACGGCAAAATTAGTAAATATTTCGATTGTGCCCTACGGAAATACGGGGCGTGAGAGAAAAGTTCCTGTTTTTGTGCGAAGACCCCCTGTCAATCGAATGACTGCATGCCCGTTTGGGCTATTTTGACGATTTTCTGATACTCCTCGTAGTCGAGCTCCATGAAGAAATAGTGGATCGGGTCGACTCGCATGCCGTTGTGCCGGATTTCATAGTGCAGGTGCGGAGCGAGCGACAGGCCCGTGTTGCCCGACTGGGCGATGATGTCGCCCCGACGGACGCGGTCGCCCCGGCGCGCGTAGATTTTGCCTAAGTGGCTGTATACGGTTTCGTATCCGTTTCCGTGGTCTATGACCACCGTGTTGCCCGAAGAGGTGCGCTTGGTGATAATCTCCTTGATGCGTCCGTCGGCGGTGGCGAATACGCGCGAACCTTCGCTGACCGTGTAGTCGACTCCCTGATGGGCCGCGAGACTTTTGTAAAACGGGTGGATGCGCATGCCGTAGGAGGCGGTGAGCAGCGTGAGCTCCTTGTTGATGACGGGCTGTATGGCCGGGATGTTGTCGAACCGGTCCTTGAGCGAGTCGGCGGCCTGTTCGAGCGTTGCGAGGGTGAAAAGCTGCTCGCTGCCGCGTTTCTCGAACGAGCGGAGTTTTTCGAGGAAAAGCTTGCCGAGCTCCTTGTTCGACTTGGTCAGCAGCTTTTCCTGAGCCTCCCACTTCTTTTTCTCGAAATCGGTATCGAAATTATAGGGGTCCGACTCGAACAGGGTTCGGAACACGCTCCGGTCCCGGTCGATGACGTTCATCAGCACCTTCTCTATCGTGTCGTAGCGTCGGCTGAGCGAGTCGTACTGTTGCCTGAGCATTCGGGTCGAATGCTTCATTTCGTATTCCAGCGGCGTGTCGAAAAAGATCGAGAACGCAAGGTAGTAGAGTACGGCCATTCCGGTCCACGCGAATGCGTGAACCACACCGCGCAGAAATTTTTTCTTGAAATTCTCGCGTTGCTCCTGCCAGCGGGGCACGAGGTCCTTGAAGCGGGTCGGTCGGCTATTCTCGCTCATGGTCTTATTCCGTTTCATAGGTGGTCGCCCGTGCCGACTCGATGATCTTTTCGAATTCGGCCTCGGTCATATCGCGGCTGAAGTAGTTGATCGGGTCGACGTGCTGGCCCCGGTAGATTACCTCGTAGTGCAGGTGCGGTCCGGTCGAGCGTCCGGTGCTGCCGACCTCTCCGATCAGCTCGCCGCGCTTGACTTTCTGTCCCGGAGAGACGAGTATCTTGCTCAGGTGCGCGTAACGGGTCTTATAACCGAAGCCGTGGTCGATCAGCACCTGCAGCCCGTATCCGCGCACGCCCTCGTTATTGAATGCGACCGTGCCGTCTCCGGTCGCGTAGACCGGATTGCCTGTCCGTCCGCCCAGATCGATGCCCTGATGTCCCGAGATGCGTCCCGATATCGGATGCACGCGCGAGCCGAACGCGCCGATGTGTCCGCGCAGGTTCCTCCGGTCGATCGGCCAGATCGCGGGGATCGCGTCGGCCATCAGCTCCTTGCTTTTGGCCATGACCTCGAGCTGGTCGAGCGATTTCGACTCCTGATACAGCAGCCTCGTCATCCGGTCCAGCTCGAGCCACGTACCGATCATCTGCGGGGCGTACGGATCGTCCTTCATGCTGCCGTATTTCGCGGCGGGGTAGGGCGTGTAGACGCCGTGCACGCTCAGCGAGTCGACGCCGAACAGCGAGCGGTAGACCCGGTTGTCCCGGTGGCGCAGCTCGTCGAGTTTGGCGGTCGCCGCTCGGATTTTGTCGCCGAGCATTTCGTACTGGAGCATCAGTTCGTTGTTTCGCTCGCTGATACGATACATTTTCGGAGTATAGAAAAAGAACGAGAACAGCAGGTTGGCGATCGAGGCCAGAATGAATCCGACCAGTATTTTCCTCAGGATGCGGTAGAACCGGATGCGCAACGGGATGGCGATCACCTCGTAGGTCAGCGTCTGCGGATTGAATTTGTATCGTTTTTTCGCCATTTCGTTAATTCTGCCCCCGGAAGTACGCAAAATTAGACCAAATTGCTTAATTTTGCAACCTCTATGAATTAACGAACAAGGGTATTCAGTTAGTATAACTCGATTATGGATTCCAATCAGATTCGGGAGACGTTTCTCGATTTTTTCCGCAGCAAGGGCCATCGGATCGTTCCCTCGGCACCGATGGTCGTCAAGAACGACCCTACGCTGATGTTCACCAATGCCGGCATGAACCAGTTCAAGGATCTGTTTCTGGGCAACAGCCCGATCCGGGACCGCCGGGTGGCCGATTCTCAGAAATGCCTGCGCGTTTCGGGCAAGCATAACGATTTGGAGGAGGTCGGCCTCGACACCTATCACCATACGATGTTCGAGATGCTCGGCAACTGGTCGTTCGGCGACTATTTCAAAAAGGAAGCGATCTCTTGGGCATGGGAACTGCTCGTTGACGTGTTCGGACTGCCCAAGGAGCGGCTGTACGCGACGATTTTCGAAGGCAGTCCCGAGGAGGGTATCGAGCGGGACGACGAGGCTTACGGATATTGGAAACGGTTCTTGCCCGAAGATCACATTATTCTGGGCAATAAGCACGACAATTTCTGGGAGATGGGCGATACCGGTCCCTGCGGCCCTTGCAGCGAGATACACTACGACCTGCGGAGCGACGAGGAGCGTCGCGGGCTGGACGGGCGCGAGCTGGTCAATAAGGGACACCATCTGGTTATCGAGATATGGAATCTGGTGTTCATGCAGTTCAACCGCAAGGCCGACGGACGGCTCGAACCGCTGCCGGCCCGCCATGTCGATACGGGCATGGGCTTCGAGCGGCTGTGCATGGTATTGCAAGGCAAACAGAGCAACTACGACACGGATGTCTTCCAGCCGACGATCGGCCGGCTGGGCGAGATGTGCGGCCGTCGCTACGGCGACGATCCGAAGACCGATGTCGCCATGCGGGTGGTCGCCGACCATCTGCGCGCGATCGCGTTCTCGATCGCCGACGGTCAGCTTCCGTCGAATGTCAAGGCTGGGTACGTGATCCGTCGCATCTTGCGTCGCGCCGTCCGGTACGGTTATACCTACCTCGGTTTCGACGAGCCGTTTATCTGCCGGCTGGTCGACGGGCTGGTCGCTCAGATGGGCGGGCAGTTCCCCGAACTGGTCGCCCAGCGGGAACTGATCGTAAAAGTGATCGAGGAGGAGGAAAACGCGTTCCTGAGGACGCTTTCGACGGGCATCAGCCTGCTCGAGGGCGTCATGAGCAAGGCTCGCTCGGCCGGCAGCGACACGATCGGCGGCAGCGATGCGTTTCTGCTGTACGATACCTACGGTTTCCCGATCGATCTGACCGAACTGATCGCCTCGGAAGGCGGCATGAAGGTCGATACGGACGCTTTCGCCGTCGAACTGCAACGCCAGAAAGAACGCTCGCGCAATGCGGCGGCCGTCGATACGGACGATTGGGTCGAACTGCTGCCGATCGTCGAGAGCCGGTTCGTCGGCTACGATACGCTCGAAAGCGACGTGCGCATTTCGCGCTATCGCCGCGTGAAAGCCAAAAACAAGACTTATTTCCAGCTCGTTTTCGATCATACGCCTTTCTACGGCAATTCGGGAGGGCAGACCGGCGACAAGGGATATATCGAGGCCGGAGGCGAGCGTATCGCCGTGACCGATACGCTTAAGGAGAACAATCTGACGATCCATCTGGTCGACCGTCTGCCGGCGGATCTGGCCGCCGATTTCCATGCCGTCGTCGATGCCGGAGCCAGAGCGGCGACGGCCGCCAACCATACGGCCACTCACCTGTTGCACAAAGCGCTGCGCCGGGTGCTCGGCACGCATGTCGAGCAGAAAGGCTCGCTCGTGTGTCCCGATTATCTGCGTTTCGATTTCTCGCATTTCCAAAAGGTGACCGACGAGCAGGTCCGGGAGGTCGAGCGGCTCGTCAATGCCGACATCCGGAGCGACTACGCGCTGGAGGAGCGGCGGGATTGTCCGATCGACGAGGCCCGCTCGATGGGGGCGATGATGCTTTTCGGCGAGAAGTACGGCGAGCGGGTGCGCGTGATTCGGTACGGCGAATCGGTCGAGTTGTGCGGCGGAACGCATGTTGCCCGGACGGGGAACATAGGCTTCTTCAAGATTCTCTCCGAGAGCGCGACCTCGGCCGGCGTGCGCCGTATCGAGGCCGTGACGGCGCAGCGGGCGGCGGAGTTCGTCTACGGTCTGGAGGACACGCTGAGAGGCATTCAGCAATACGTGAACAATCCTTCCGTCACGCAGGCCATCAAGAAGCTCGTTGAGGAAAATGCGGAGCTGAACAAGCAGATCGAGGAGGGAAAGCGCGAGCGCATCCGTTCGATCGTCGAGTCGATCGAGCCGACTCTGACCGAAGAAGACGGCATCGTGCTGATTGCCCGACAGGCCGATTTCCTGCCCGATATCGTCAAGGGGATCGCGTTCGGACTGAAGCCGAAGTTTCCGAACCTGGTATTCGTGATCGGGTCGGCTGTCGGAGGCAAGCCCGCGTTGACGGTCATGCTCGGCGACGAGATCGTCTCCCGGGGCGTCGATGCTTCGAAGGTGGTGCGCGAGGCGGCCAAGGAGATAAGCGGCGGCGGCGGCGGACAGCCTTTCTATGCGACGGCCGGAGGCAAGGATGTCGCCGGAATCGAGAAAGCGATCTTCCGGGCGGTCGAATTGATAAAGACTCAATTGAAACGATAAAAACAACTCGAGGGGCGTGCGCTGGGCGCGTCCCGAAATTAAAACGGCAAAGGCTATGGCAAACAAAGTGTTACTGATGATTCTGGACGGCTGGGGCAAAGGCGATCACGGTCACGACGATGTCGTGTTCTCGGCTCATCCCGAGTATATCGACTCGCTGGAAGCGACGTATCCTTCCGCACAGCTGCGCACCGACGGCGAAAACGTCGGCTTGCCCGAGGGACAGATGGGCAATTCCGAAGTGGGTCACCTCAATATCGGTGCCGGGCGCGTCGTCTATCAGGACCTCGTGAAAATCAACCGCGCCTGCCGCGACGACTCGATTCTGAAGAATCCCGAAATCGTCAAGGCATTTTCTTATGCGAAAGAGAACGGCAAGCAGGTGCATTTCATGGGCCTCGTCTCGGACGGCGGGGTTCACAGTTCGCTGGACCATCTCTTTAAGCTTTGCGACATATCGAAGCATTACGGCGTGGATAAGACTTTCGTGCATTGCTTCATGGACGGACGCGATACCGATCCGCGCAGTGGTAAGGGTTTTATCGAAGCGTTGCAGAGTCATCTGAAAGGGTCGGCCGGCCGGATCGCGTCGATCGTCGGCCGCTACTATGCGATGGACCGCGACAAGCGTTGGGAGCGCGTCAAGCTGGCATACGACCTGCTCGTAAAGGGCGAAGGCGAGAAGGCGTCCGATCCGGTCGCCGCCGTGCAGAAGTCTTACGACGAGGGCGTGACCGACGAGTTCATCAAGCCGATCGTCTGCGTCGACGGCGAGGACCGTCCGCTCGGCACGATCCGCGAAGGCGACGTCGTGATCTTCTTCAATTTCCGCAATGACCGTGCGAAGGAACTGACGATCGCACTGACGCAGCAGGATATGCCCGAGTTCGGCATGAAGCGGCTGCCGCTCTATTATTGCTGCATGACGCCTTACGATGCGAAGTTCGAGGGATTGCACATCCTGTTCGACAAGGAGAACGTCGTCAATACGATCGGCGAGTATGTGTCGAAGCAGGGACTCAAGCAGTTGCGCATCGCCGAGACGGAAAAATACGCCCATGTGACGTTCTTTCTCAATGGCGGTCGCGAGGAAACTTTCGAAGGAGAGGAGCGGATTCTGGTTCCGTCTCCCAAAGTGGCCACTTACGACCTGCAGCCCGAAATGAGCGCTTACGAGGTGAAGGACAAACTGGTGGCCGAACTGAACAAGAAGAAGTTCGATTTCATCTGCCTGAACTTCGCCAACGGCGACATGGTGGGGCACACGGGAGTTTACGATGCGATTTTCAAGGCGGTTAAGGCCGTCGACGCTTGCGTGCACGACGTGGTCGAGACCGCCAAGGTCAACGGGTACGAGGTCGTGCTGATTGCCGATCACGGCAATGCCGACCATGCCGAGAACGCGGACGGAACGCCCAATACGGCCCATTCGTTGAATCCGGTTCCTATTATCGTCGTTTCGGACCGGGTCAAGAGCGTGCGTAACGGGGTACTGGCCGACGTGGCTCCGACCGTGCTGAAGCTGATGGGGCTGCCTCAGCCTGAGGAAATGACCGGAAAAGCGCTGATCGAAATGTAGACTGTTGTTTTGGAAGCCTGAAAATGTTTACGCGGGCGGCCCGAAGGGCCGGCCTCCTTTAAAAATGAGGTGAGGGTAAATGGCGTATGTCACTATGACTGCGATTAAGTGCTATTTATTAGAAAGTAGTCAAACGTTAAAATCGCACGAAAAGGCATAGTTCGGAAGGAGTTGCGTTACCAAATCGTTACCGCAATCTCTTTCCGGATTTTGCTTTTAATGTATTGATTTTCCGTTTCTTGCATCTAATCTCATAACCTCAGATAACTCTAAGTCATGTATCATTGCAAAAAGTTTTTAGAGTTACCTTAGATTTGAGTTAAAAAAGGAGATAAAGTAGAGTGATAGTTTTGCAAGAAACAGATCAGATGGAAGTAAGGGAGGCAAAGAGTGAACCTGTTAGAGTTATGAATTAATGATTCATTGCCGTTTCGGATATTCGCTATCATTAAAAGATATGAACTTTATTCACCTATTTATTTCTAAAAAAAATTATAAGAATACCTTTAAATATTCGTGTTGAGCACATTGGATTCTTAATTAACAAAGAGAGTATCCTATTAATGCTATTTCAACATCCTCCTTTATATAATAAAACCGTCTCATGACACATTGTGAGGCGGTTTTAGTTTCCTAATACACTATACAAATAGAGTCTTTATTAGAGTTTATCTGAGCATTCTGCACATTTGGTCGATGCAATGGCGTTTCTGTTCCGTGTTCGGGTGAACGTTGTAGTGCTGATATTGGAATGTCCGAGCAGTACACTTACGGTTTTGTAGTCACACTTACTTTCGATACAGCGTGTAACAAAACTATACCGCGCTGTGTGAAATTTCATGGTAGGTAACCCAAGCAATACTGTTTCTTATCTTCTATTCTCAGCGCGACGATTTCCGATAGTTTGGTTGCTGCCGGCATAGCTTAAAAGGTTTCGGACACGCCGATCCGTACCCTACCTTGCTCGCCGGATCGACGAACCTGATCTTCCGACAAACCGAGACTTCATTTATGCGTCGATCCGAAGTTTCGGAGGAATATTAAAAAATCACATCATGACAACCATCCAAGTAAAATTGCGTCATTCCGGCGTACAGGGTAAGGCCGGCACGATCTACTATCAAATCACCCATCGCCGAAAGACACGCCGGATCGCTACACACCTTCGGATCGCTCCCGAGCACTGGCTGCCGGCGGCGCAACGCATCGCCCCGGTAATCTCGCAAACCCCGGAGGGACGTCTGCTACGGCACCGTATCGAGCACGACATCGCATCGTTGCACCGTATCGTCCGGGAATTGGACGCGCAAGGGAACGGTTACGGACCGGACGATATCATCATGCGATTCCGTATCATGGAACAGCGCATAACGGTAGCCGAATCGATGCGGCGCGAGATCGACGAACTGACAAACAGCAACCGCCTCGGAACGGCCCGGAACTACCGGCGGGCGTTGAACAGTTTTATGAGTTTTCTCGGGGCAAAAGACATTCCTTTTTCGGCCGTAACCGAATCCCTGATCGACGAGTACAACGGCTTTCTGATCCGGCGGGGCGTCGTGCGCAATACCGTATCGTTCTACATGCGTATTCTCAGAGCCGTTTACAATAAAGCCGTCCGCAAGTACGGTATCGAGCAGACCTATCCGTTTCGGCATGTCTATACCGGAATCGACCGTACCCGCCAGCGGGCTATCGACGAGCGTTTCATCGCCAAGCTATGGCGGCTGGATCTGACCGATGCCCCCTCTCTCTCTCTGGCACGCGACCTTTTTGTCTTTAGCTACTGCGCGCGCGGCATGGCTTTCGTCGACATGGCCTATCTGCAAACGAAAAATATCCGGGACAATGAAATCGTCTACACGCGTCGCAAAACCGGGCAACTGCTACGCATCCGCATCGAACCGTGCATGCGCGAAATTATCGTCCGGCATGCGGCGGCGACTTATCCGTCTTACCTTTTCCCGATTCTGCGGACAACGGAACCCGACAAGGCTTTTTCCCAGTATCAGACAGCACTGAATCGCTACAATCAGCAGTTGAAGGAACTGGCACAACGCCTGAACCTGAAGGAGTCGCTCTCTTCCTATGTAGCCCGGCACAGCTGGGCCACGGCTGCACGAAAACACAACATCCCCCTTTCCGTTATCAGCGCGGGGATGGGGCACACTTCGGAACGAACGACCCTGATCTATCTGGCTTCGCTGGAGAATTCGGCAATAGATGCTGCCAATCAGAAGATTACGGCTGTTTTGAATAAAAACGTCTCTATGCAAGAAACCACATAATGCGATTACAAACATATATAAAAAAACAACAATGGACAAGTCGTCGGATCGAAAAAATATTTATCCGTATCAGTGCAACATATTAAAAACAAAATAAATACATTCATAATGGTGCTTATCTGCCGATATCAAGCTATCGTTTTGCTATGCCGTTCGCCATCTGTGTAAAATGTTTGTGTTTACGTTGCAAACAAATGTAACAATGCGGCATTTTATACAACATGCCTATTCATTACCAACTGTTTATCTCCGCTTATGGTTTCTTGCATAGAGACCATGCGAAACGGGATCATCTCGTCGCCGCATTCGAATGCCATAATCGCAAGATGCGAACGAGGGGAAACGCATAGTGCGAAATGAAACGAAGGGCAAGTCTGAAATTTTCAGTATCCCTTTCTGTTTGACGGGTAAGTCTTTGATATATCGATGGTTGTGTAAACCGTTCGATATGGCGGAGGAGTGTCTGTAACTGAAAAAAGCGACTGTTTTTTGGAAGCGAATATAGATACTTTGGAAGGGGAGACCAAGGACATTCCCGAGTTGGCCGAACGCTTTGCACGCAGAAGAAACAGCCAAGCCGTAAGGTGGTACGTGCTGACGCTTCCTTCCTGTCACCGGGGACCGGCCGTCGGTCTGCAAAGGGAGCTGGACCGCCGCATCCGTTGCGGCGAGCCGGGATTCGAGTTCTTCGCTCCCTCGTACGTAGAAGTGAAGGACGAGGAGGGACATTTCGTCCGTACCCGCCGTCCGTTGCTTTACAACTATGTTTTTGTCCGCTCGTCGGAAAGCGAGATATATCGGATGAAGCAGGAATTGCCTCAATACAACTTCCTGCCGCGAGTGCGGGAAGGGCTACGCGGATACTATCCTTACCTGTCCGACGAGGCGATGCGCAACCTGCAATGGGTTGCACGCTCCTACTGCGACGAGCTACCTGTCTATATGCCCGAAACGGAGAGGCTCGCCAAAGGCGACCGCATCCGTATTATCGCGGGGAGATTCAAGGGTGCTGAGGCACGCGTAGCGATCCGACCCGGCGGAGGACGGAAAGATGTCGTCGTATGCGTAGAGAACTGGATGTGGGTTCCGCTGCTGCACGTTCGTCCGGGAGAGTACGAGATCATCGCTCTGCACGAGGGCGGAAAACACGTATATACCCGGCTGGATAACGACCGGTTGCAGGAAGGCCTGCACGAGGCTATGGGGCGCTGCTTCTCCCCGGGAGGCGCGACGGACGAAGATCGCGCCTTGGCGGCCGAAACGATCAGACAATACGGCCGACTGCAAGTAGACAGCGATGTGTTGCGCAGCAAACTCTACTCCATACTGCTTCCGGCCTACACGTTGCTCGGGGAGAGGAAAGAGCGCGAAAAGCTGATCGGGACGATCCGACACCTGCTTCCGCTCGTCCATGCAGAACAGGCTCGTGCGAATTTGCTCGTCACATTGTACGGATGCGCGGATAGCAGTCTTGATTACGAACGGGCCCACGAGATCGTCGAACGATGGAAAAGGGAAGAATCTCCCAAGAAAAGCAAGGCGCGTCTGATCCGGTGGCTGGACGATTACGACCGCTGGCTGGGCCACTGAGTGCTGCATGCTTTTACACGCTTGTATATGCTTGATTTTCCGAATCCCTGCTTCAGGTATGGTTCTCGGACTCGCTTGGAAAACGGATACGGAATAAACCGGTAGCTAAACTCGATCAAAACATCACTTTAAGTCAGAGAAGTCAGTATGCGACAACCCGTGGAAAACGCAGAAATCACGGCTGGAGGACCGCTACGAAATACCGAGGCCGAACCTTCGGGAGTCCGTCTGATGGCCTTCTTGGCAGCTCACCGAACGGAAGTGCTCGCTCGGGAACAAAATAACGAGCGATTCATCCACTTGTATGGCACAGGGGGATACTGGGCGGCTTTCGAACGATCCGCCTACCAGCTATGCCGGTTGTTTCCCCGAAACGAAACCGCGGTTTTCCATTTCGCGGCTTATCCTTTTCCCGTCGTCATGGCATCTATTGCGGACGGCGAGCTGCGGGCCTACTCCCGGAGACACATACTGCGGACTGTTGATCCCGATCATAAAGTGCTGACGGTTCCGGTCCTCGCGCCCGAGGCATACAAACGATGGCGTGGCGAAAAAATAGAAGAATTCGCGTAACGAGATACTTTGCTCATTTCACGAACGGCATTGCTCGTCCATGAGATATCGCGGAGAACCGGTTGTTCGGAGAGCGAATGATTTGTATAACATGGAAACGATAATCGACCGGGCTGTATCCGAGATCCGGCGCAGGCCGGTCGGACACAGTAACCGTTTTTACTTAATCATCC